>ERZ1694708.59-NODE-59-length-64366-cov-8.938844_pt1 | contig 64366 bp, 59 predicted proteins | sample MGYA00581714_ERZ1694708 | MGnify/ENA primary metagenome ERZ1694708 (study PRJEB42213, sample SAMN07424259) | human gut metagenome | biome: ENVO:00009003; feature: ENVO:2100002; material: ENVO:00002003 | host: Homo sapiens | place: USA | collected 2014 ...
CGCTGTCTTCACTATGCCTATGCGCGGCTCATTGCTCGCGTAACTTTCCATTTACCGAAACTTCCCCGCCCAATATTCGTCTTATTATAATGTGATCACCATAACACTTCACGATTTTGGGAGGGTATCTTTATGAAGAAGGCTATTTTACTATCAACACTGACAACGATTCTTACGCTTTCCCTGGCGGGATGTGGTTCTACCTGGGACCTGGAGGATTCTGTAGGAGTGCAAAATTCCACGGCCCCCACCGGGCCAATCGCCCCGGTCATCGCGGAAAGCCTCGTTCCTACAGAATGCCCGGAAAACGGGCCTGCCGACGATCTGACGATATCCATGGGGAATGAAGCTATCTGTGATCTGGGACCGGTGCAGTTCTCCCTGTCCCTTCCGGAGACCTGGGACTATGAGATCCGCAATTTAACTTTCGCAGGTACCACCACGACCGATGCTATCATCTTCTGGAACATCGCATACCCGGAGGATACCTTTACGCTTATCTATGCTCCCGTCCCGGGAATCTGCGGCACCGGTGTCACCAGCGAGGAAATCACTCTGCCCGACAGCAACTTAAACGGCTGGAAAAATACCGAGATCTACCAGACAGAACAAAAATACTGGATTTACATTACATTATCCAATCCCGATGTCCCTTTACAGGGAAATACCCTGCAGCTGGAAGCCACTATTCCGTTAACAGACTGGTACACTCTGGAAACAGATTTCAACCGCATCCTCGAAACCATCCAGCTTCAATATACAAGTTTCGAAGCTCCTGTGACGCAGGATATTCTGATCTTGCCGGAAGAAACGCAGTCAACGTCTCCAGACATTCTGCCCTTGCCAGAAGAAACGCAGTTCGCTCCCCAAGACAAGTTGCCCTTGTTAGAAGAAAGACAGTCCAACTGTATCGAGCTGGATACGGATTTCGGTGCACCTGTGACTCAGGATATTCTGATCCTGCCAGAACAAACTCAACCTGCAACTCAGGAGAAACTGCCCCTGTTGGAACAAAGGCAGTCCAACTGTATTGAGCTGGATGCAGATTTCAGAGCCCCCGCATCGTAGGATACTCTAATCTTACCGAAAGAATCACATCCTTGTCTCACGACAGCCGCCATCCTTGACCGCCAGATAAGGGAATCTCCACAGATTGCCCACACCCACCGCGCTTCCGGCCGCCGCCAGCACGAAACCGATCTGCCCGGAGAAATTACTTGTTCTATTTTCCATATGATTCACGCTCCTTAAAACACTTGTGACATGAGGATAGCCTATGCTATACTATCAGTAAAACGAATGTTTTTATTGGTATGCATAAGTTTTTGTAATGTGATGAGTCTCAAGAGAAAATAAGTGGCTGCAAAGCAGACATTTGTTTTTTGGACTCATCAGCTCACGAATATCCTGCTTCGCAGGATATTCGTGAGCTGATACTATAATGAGTACAAGAAAGCCAATCTGCTCGCATAATTGGTGAACGATGAATTTAAAATTCATAAATTTACGGGGTGAAGATCATGAAAGAACAAAAAGACCGTTACGAGATATTTTTAAAAGTATGTGAAACGGGAAGCTTCTCCAAGGCAGCGGAAGCACTGAATTATACCCAGTCCGGCATCAGCCAGATGATGGCGGGACTGGAGGAAGAACTGGGTGTGCAGCTTTTTGCCCGGGTTAAACGGGGTGTCAGCCTCACCGACAACGGTGCCCGCCTCATCCCTTACATTCAGGAAATGGTCAACCAGAAAGACAAGCTGCGCCAGGCCGCCTTCAATATCAACAATAAGATTGAGGGGAAACTGCGGGTCGGTAGTTTTTCCAGCATCACTGCTCTGTGGATGCCGGATGTGGTTCATTTTTTCCGGGAAAATTATCCGAAAGTGGATGTAGAAATTTTTGACGGCAATTATGATGAGATCCGGGACTGGATCATTCACGGGCAGGTGGATTGTGGATTTTTATCCTCCATCGTGGCGGATGACCTGACCTTTTATCCACTGTTGAATGATCCGCTGTGCGCTGTTTTCCCCGAGGGACATCCGCTGGCTGCCAAAAACAGCGTCACCCTGCCGGAACTGTTCGAATATCCTCTGATCATCGAGACCCCCGGCTGTGACAACGACATCCAGCATCTGCTGACCAAATGCCCTGTCCGCCCAAAGATCTCTTACAGCTTCCGGGACGATACCCTGATCATGTCCTTCGTCCGGAACGGTCTCGGTGTCACCATCTCTCAGGAACTGGTATTAAAAGCTTTCGCACGGGGTGTGGTCTCCAGACCCTTATCTCCCAGTTGTCACCGTACGCTGGGACTGGCTTTCTCCAAGACCGCCAACTCCGTGGTGTCACAGACGATGCTGCGGTATTTGCAGGAAACGATCCACTGATCCACCCCAGCTCAACTATTCTGCTATTCTACATTATGATAGCTTCCGCAATACGGGCAGCGTCCGGTATATCCTGCTGCCGCCTGATAGGAAGCACCGCAGTTCGGACACTGCACGGCGGTCATGCGAAGCTTGGAAGGATCCACGGGCTTATCGTCCATCAGTTCCTGCTCTCCCGGCAGAATCTCATCCCGGACGGAATCCGGATCCCAGCCGTATTTTCCCTGATATTCGTAGATATCCATGGTCATACCGATGGGATAGGTCGAAGCGCCCTTTTCAAACGCGGTGGGAATCACTGCCTCCCGCTCGATCTGATTCTTGTCAAAATAATGCACGATCACATTCACCGGGAATCTGCCGTTTACCATATACGCCGTATTCTCCACGTAACCGTAGATCTTGGCGGCATATCTGATTCCGTTTTTTACGATGAGTGACTTTTTATGCTGCCCGAATAATACTGCTGCGATAAAACAAATGCCCAGTATCAGGAAAAACAGCGGCAATGCCAGAAATGCCCTCATGGGCCGGAACACCATGCCGATGCTTCCGAATATCATTGTCAGCACTGCGCCGATCCCCGCAAATGCGCCTCCTATGATCAGTAAAACTTTCTGAGCCATGTTCATTTTCATGTCAGTTTCCCGCCCTTCTCCTATTTTTCATGCCAATCTCCATCCAGCAGCCTTCGGCTGGCGGCACAAATAGTAATTTATACCATCTGGACCACCCAGACATTACTCTTCACCATGAGGTAACCAATGATCACCTTGATCAGTTCCGTACCCTGCACCAGAAAATAGATGCTCACGATCCCCAGGCCGGTGAAATGCGCCAGCAGATATGCCGCCGGCACCACGATCACCCAGGTAAATACGGAATCAAACAGGAAAGTCACCACCGTCTTACCACCGGAACGCAGGGTAAAATACGACGCATGGCTGAAGGCGCAGAAGGGCATGATGATGGCCGATACTGCAATAAAACTGGTAGCCAGTTCCCTGATCTCCTCCGTGGTATTGTAAATGCCGGGGAAAAATCCTCCTACCACGAACATCAATGCCGCCATGATCACACAGCAGAAGACGCTGAATACGATCATCTTGTTGTCTGCATCCTTGGCATCCTCCAATTTACCTGCACCCAGATACTGTCCCACCACAATACTGATACAGGAACCCAGCTGAAGATAGACAATATTGAACAGATTCGTGATGGTGGAGGCAATGTTCAGTCCCGCCACCACGTCCAGACCTCTGACAGAATAGCACTGGGTCACCGTTGTCATGCCCGCTGCCCACAGCACCTCGTTCATCATCAGCGGAAATCCCTTGATCAGGATCGCCTTCAATTCCGCAAGCGGAATACCAAAGCCGGTGTAAGCTCCCTCCAGATAGCGGTTTTTTCCCCGATGGATGTGTGCCCAGATCACCACGATCAGTGCCTCAATGTAACGGGCAATAACGGTAGCCAGCGCCGCCCCCTGCACTCCCAGCTCCGGGAAAGGACCGATGCCGAAGATCATCAGATAGTCCAGAATCGCATTAGTACCCACCGCCACAAAGCTGGCCAGCATCGGGATAAAGGTCTGCCCGGTCTCTTTTATATTTGTCGCGTAGGACTGGTTCACCGCAAAAGGGATCAGTCCCACCATCATGATGGCCAGATATTCCAGTCCGTACTGCAGTGCCAAGTCCGTGGCCCCGTTCCCCACCGTATCCGTCAGATACAGGGAGATCAGTGCGGAACCTTTCGTCAGGAACAGAAGGATCGCTCCGCCTGTCACCAACAGCGTGGCATACAGCTTAAACCGAAAGGAATACATATGTCCCTTATGATTGCCCTTTCCGAAATACTGGGCACCGAAGATGCTGGCAGCTGACACAGCTCCAAAGATTGCCAGATTGTATACAAAGATCAGCTGATTCACAATGGCAACGCCGGACATCTGTTCTGTTCCCAACTGTCCCACCATGATGTTATCCAGAAAGCTTACCAGATTGGTAATGGCATTCTGCAGGATCATGGGAATAGCCAGTAAAAGATACTTCTTGTAAAAATCCCAGTCTCCAATATATTTTTTCTTTAATTTTGCTAACATAATTTCCCTCAATTTTCTAAATAATCCCTACATACGCTCGATCATCCCGGGACTTTCACTCCCGAAAACCGACCGCTTATAACGGTTCTTCCTGCGGCATGGTGCTGTGTACTTTCTTTCTGACAAAATAGAAACATACCGCCTGCAGCAGGATCGTTGCCAGCCAGGAGGCCGGATAAGATAAAAACAGTACCATCAACGACCGGTGCGTTGGGAATACTCCGTAGATCCAGAAGATTCTCGTTCCCACCGTACCGATAATGGACAATATCATAGGTACCGCCGAATGTCCCATGCCCCGCAAGGCTCCCGGAATCAGATCCATGATGCCACATAAAAAGTACGTCAACGTCGTATACAGCAGAATCTCCGTTCCACAGGCAATAACGTCCGCATCCGTTGTGTAAATGTGAAGCAGCTGCGGACCGAAGAGATTGGCGCTTCCACCCAGCGTTACCGCTACGATCACCGACAGGATCATACAATCGATCAGTACCCTGTCCATACGTTTTTTCTTCCCGGCACCGTAGTTCTGACTGGTGAAGCTCATACACGCCTGGGTAATGGAATTCACCGACACGAACAGGAATCCAAAGATATTATTGGCCGCCGTATAGCCTGCCATGGCGATGGAGCCGAAGGAATTCACCGAGGACTGCAGCAGAACATTGGAGAAATTGATGACAACGCTCTGGATCCCCGCCGGAACCCCCACCTGAAAGATCTGCAGCAGATACTCCCCTTTTATTCCCAGCTTTGAAATCTGCAGCCGGTAACAGCTGTCCGTAGTAAACAGGCACCATAATACCAGCACACAGGAGATCACCTGAGAGATCACTGTAGCAATGGCTACCCCCCCCACACCCATGGAAAAAGCAATGACCAGAAACAGGTTCAATACCGCATTGATGGCTCCGGATATGATCAGGAACAACAGCGGACGCTTCGTGTCTCCCACCGCCCGCAGAACTGCAGCTCCGTAATTGTACAGCATGAAAAAGGGCATGCTGCAGAAATAAATTTTCATATATAATGCCGCCTGATCAATAACATCCGCCGGGGTATCCATCAGTTCCAACGCTCCCCGGGTGCAGAACAGCCCTACGAATACCATGACAATACCGCTGATCAATGCAAAGGTCATAGCTGTATGTACTGTCTCGCTCATCTCCCGCTCTTTCCCGGCAGCATAGAATCTGGCGGACAATACATTGGCTCCCAGAGAAACGCCGATAAACAGATTGACGAACATATTGATCAATGCCGTGGTGGAACCTACAGCCGCCAGCGCCTGACTTCCGGTGAACCGTCCCACCACAATGATATCCACTGCATTGAACAGCAGCTGCAAAATGCTGGACACCATCAGGGGCAGTGCAAAGGAGATCAGCTTGTCCATAATCGTGCCATTGCACATATCTATTTCATATTTGTTTTTCTTCTGTGTTGCTTCCATAATTTCATTTCCTGTAATTCTCTTCCTAATCCCGTTATCTTCCCGCACCGTTCATCCGCATCTGCAGAAGAACCGCTATAACTTATAATTTTATCACATATTTTGCTATATTTCTATTCCCCTTTTTATCTAAAAATATGGTATACTATATTTTAAATGTTTTTGGTTTTTCAAAGTGATGATACATCCCGCAAATCCTTACAAGAGAGCAAAGAGAAAGGAAACTTATCCCTATGAAATATGACGTAATCATTATCGGTGCCGGCCCCGGCGGTATCTTCTCCGCTTATGAACTGGTGCAACAGAATCCCGACCTGAAAATTGCCGTTTTCGAATCCGGTCACCCTCTGGAGAAGCGCCACTGTCCTATCGACGGTGACAAGATCAAGAGTTGCATCAACTGTAAGAGCTGTTCCATCATGAGCGGTTTCGGTGGTGCCGGTGCTTTTTCCGATGGAAAATACAATATCACCAACGCTTTCGGTGGCACTCTCTACGAGTATATCGGCAGGAGTCAGGCCATCGACCTGATGAAATATGTGGATGACATCAACATGAAGTTCGGCGGTGAAGGCACGAAGCTGTATTCCACTGCTGGTACCTCTTTCAAAAAGATCTGCATGCAGAACAAGCTGAACCTGTTAGACGCTTCCGTACGTCACCTGGGTACAGATATCAACTTCATCGTGCTGGAAAATCTGTACGCAGAACTGAAGGATAAAGTGACTTTCTATTTCGATACCCCGGTGAAAACGGTGGAGACCGTTGGTGACGGTTACCGTATCTGCTGCGAAAACGCTTCTTACGACTGCGACAAGTGCATTATTTCCGTAGGCCGCAGCGGCAGCAAATGGATGGAGCAGATCTGTAAAGATCTGGACATCAACACCAAGTCCAACCGCGTGGATATCGGCGTCCGGGTGGAACTGCCCGCAGTCATCTTCTCTCATCTGACCGATGAACTCTATGAGAGCAAGATCGTATACCGCACTGAAAAATTCGAGGATTCCGTGCGTACCTTCTGTATGAATCCCCACGGTATCGTCGTAAATGAGAACACCAACGGCATCGTCACCGTAAACGGCCACAGCTACGAAGGAGCCGACAAGCAGACAGAGAACACCAACTTTGCCCTGCTGGTAGCGAAGCATTTCTCCGAGCCCTTCAAGGACAGCAACGGCTACGGTGAAAGTATCGCCCGTCTCTCCAACATGCTGGGCGGCGGTGTTATCGTACAGCGTTTCGGCGATCTGGTGAGAGGACGCCGCAGTAATGCGAAGCGTATTGCCGAGGGCATGGTAGAGCCTACCCTGTCCGCAACTCCCGGTGATTTAAGCCTGGTACTGCCCAAGCGTATCTTAGACGGTATCATCGAAATGATCTACGCACTGGACAAGATCGCACCCGGTACCGCCAATGACGATACCCTGCTCTACGGTGTGGAAGTCAAATTCTATAATATGGAAGTGGAACTGGACGAACATCTGGAAAGCTGTCACAAGGGCCTGTACATCATCGGTGACGGCAGCGGTGTGACTCATTCCCTGTCCCATGCATCCGCCAGCGGTGTCTATGTCGCAAGGCAGATCGCCAAAGGGGAATAATTACTAATAAAAAGGAAGGTAGATTCTATGGCACAGACAGTTAAGATCATCTCTGACAGTACCTGTGATCTGTCAAAGGAATTAGTGGAAAAGTATGACATTACCATCCTGCCTCTGCACATTCTGCTGGGCGAGGATGAATACCGCGATGGCGTGGATATTACGCCGGAAGAAATTTTCCGGTGGTCCGATGAAAACAAGACCACTCCCAAGACCTCTGCTCCTTCTCTGACCGAGGCCATGGAAGTCATGCAGCCTTTTGTGGAAGAAGGCCGGGAGATCATCTGTTTCTCCATCTCCGACAGCATGTCCACCTCCGGCAACGTTATGCGGCTTGCTGCAGAAGAACTGGAAGCTTCCGACAAAGTCACCGTCATCAACTCCGCAAACCTGTCCACCGGCATCGGTCTGCAGGTAATACAGGCTGCCATTCTGGCTTCTGAAGGGAAAACAGCCGCAGAGATCACTACTGCCATCGAAGCCATCCGTCCCAAAGTCCGGGCCAGCTTCGTCGTAGATACCCTGACCTACCTTCACCGCGGTGGCAGATGCAGCGCGGTAGCGGCTCTGGCCGGTGGTATGTTAAAGCTTCATCCCCGGATCGTCGTGGTGGATGGTGCCATGGATGCCTCCAAAAAATACCGTGGAAAATTAAGTTCTGTCATCCTCTCCTACACCAGAGACATGGAAGAGGATCTGAAGAATGCCGTTCCCGACAGAGTCTTCATCACCCACTCCGGCTGCGACCGGGAGATTGTGGAAGCGGTTCGTTCCTATCTGGAAAGTCTGGGAATCTTTGACGAGATTCTGGAAACCAGAGCAGGCGGTGTAGTCTCCAGCCATTGTGGTCCCGGCACGTTAGGCGTACTTTTCATTGCTAAATAAAAAATCCGAAGGAGTTTCGTGTGAAAAATTAATTTTTCACACGAAAATTTGTGCCTGCACAAGGTGCCAAGGCACCTGAAAGTTTGCAGGTTACTGAAAGGCATTGGTATTATTATGATCCGTTTTATATTCGTCGTATTATTTGTAGTATTATTCCTGATCCTGTCCACGCCGTTAATGCTGGTGGAATGGATCATCGGCAAATTTAACCCCGGTCTTAAGGACCGCAGTTCCCTGGCCATTGTAAACTGGGCCTTCCGCTGGGTCATCCGTCTTTCCGGCACGAAAGTCATTGCCATCGGGGAAGAGAACATTCCCACCGACACTGCTGTGCTGTACGTCGGCAATCATCGCAGCTTTTTCGATGTGGTGCTGACCTATGTCCGTGTTCCCAGACCTACCGGTTATATTGCGAAAAAAGAAATGTTAAAATGGCCCCTGCTTAACATCTGGATGAAAGATCTTCACTGTCTCTTTCTGGATCGCCAGGACATCAAGGCAGGACTGAAAACCATTCTGCAGGCCATTGAGAAAGCCAAAAACGGGATTTCCATCTGCATCTTCCCGGAGGGCACCCGCAACAAGACCCAGGATACCTTCCTTCCCTTCCACGAGGGCAGCTTCAAGATCGCAGAGAAAGCAAATGTTCCCATTATCCCCATGACTATTGTGAATTCCGCTGCGGTATTTGAAGATCATTTTCCGAAAATAAAAAAGGCCACCGTAGTCATTGAATACGGTAAGCCTATTTATCCGAAGGAACTGGACAAGGAGACTCGCAAGAGCATGGGCACCTATGTACAGAATATTATCTCCGAAACTTATTTCAAAAACAAAGAACTGATCTGATCTTTCTAATGTCTATCCGCGAGGGAGACCTGCTGGGCTATCAGTAACAGATAATCCGCAGCGTCTCCCTCTTCGGGATAATAACTCACCGAATCCCGGTTCCGTCCCATCAGGTAATGCAGAAAATCCTCTAAAATCTCCGTGTACTGATAACTGTATAACACATAATTAGCACAGGACAATTCTTCTGCCCGCTTCAGAAGATCCTCGGTTCCATTGTTGACATTCATTACGGCATCGATCATGTTATGGGAACGTTTGGCCAGCTCCTCGCCCCGATTCCGGATGCTTTCCATGAATACAGTGCACAGGTCCACATCCACCGGCTGTCTGGTGGCCAGATACGTCATGGAGCCATACAGATAGGCCGTTTCTTCCAGATAACTGGTATTGTCCTCGAAAAAGTCCTTATACTCCAGGATCTGATTGCGGTAAGTGTAGAGTCCCGCCGCCCGGTAAAGCTCCGTCAGCGCCATGAATTTCTCCGCATCTCTGCCGGATGTCGACATCAGCTTGGTGTACACCGACGACGCATGCTGCAGACATTGTGTGGCATATTGCACATCATATTTCTGGTACAGATAACTGAATTTTGCCATCACCGCCACGTAACACATGTTCTCCGGTTCCGGCTTTTCTGTGTCGTTGGCCGTTTTTTCCAGCCAGTCGGCAATAGATTCCAGCAGATCCGGGATATCATTGCCATTATCATCCGCAAGCACCTGCGGATACCACTCACAGGCCTCCAACAAAGTGATGATCTCATCCTCGGTAATACTGCGATCCTGACATCTGTCATGAACATCCGTGCACAACGCTTCCAACAGTTCCTGATAGTGGTCTTCTTTCAGAGAAAATGTCAGGGATCTTCCCACATTGTCACACTCCAGATAGAACTCACCTTCCCCGGTATAGTCCGTGAAATCCGCTGTTCCGATGTACAGAGACAGCTCCCCGTTGTAATCTGTCTGCTTTACCGTGCCTTCATAGACCGTCTCTCCGGTCTCCCGGTCCACCAGCCGGAAAGTCTCTACCGGCTGTCTGCCCTTCACCACTGCCTGTTTTTCACCGACCGCGGCATACCCCTGCTGATCCACCAGCACATTGGGTGTCAGCGTAGGCACTGTATAGTTGATGACCGGTGTGTTTTCCATGCCGGTCATACTTATGCTTACATGCCCTGTCTCTGCCGTTGCCTGCCCGCAGGCGTTCATACCTATACTGTTAAATAGTAATAGCAGGGACAGGATCCCTGCACTTTTCCTGCTGTATCTCAAAATATTCCTCCGGTCATTCCCTGGGGACATTACAGTACACGATCTCCCCGTTGATAATAGTATAAAGGGTTCGTGTGAAAATTTCCATAGGATTTCCGTCGAAAATGGCAATGTCTGCATCTTTCCCCACTTCCAGGCTGCCAATGCGGTCTGCCACGCCACAGATTTTCGCAGGATAAATGGTGATGGCCCGGAAACCTTCCTCCATTGGAAGTCCCGCTTTTACCGCAAGTCCGGCACACAACGGCAGTGTCTGGATCTGTGACACCGGATGATCCGTGGTGATGGCGACCATCACACCGGCCCGGTTCAGCACTCCGGCGGTCTTAAAAGACATGTTCTGCACCTCGATCTTGTTCCGGCTGGTAAGATCCGGTCCCACAATGGCCGGAAATCCTTCCTTCGCCAGTTCTTCCGCCACCAGATGACCTTCCGAGCAATGATCCATCGTCATTTTTATACCGAATTCTTTTGCAATGCGGATTGCTGTGAAAATATCGTCCACCCGGTGGACATGGGCTTTTAACGGGATGTCTCCCCGCAGTACCGGAAGATAGCACTCTTTTTCAAAATCCGGTGCAAAATACTCTCCCTTCTCCGCCGCTTCCTGCTTTTGCCGCAGATATTCTCTGCTCTCCCAGAGTTCCCTGCGCAGCATGGCGGCGATGGCCATACGAGTGACAGGACTTTTGTTCTGCCCGGAATAATTGACCTTGGGGTTCTCTCCAAAGGCCACCTTCATGGCCGCCGGTGATTTCAGGATCAGGTCATCGATCCGGCGCCCCTTAGTCTTTACCATGGCAAACTGGCCGCCCACCACATTAGAGCTTCCGGGTCCGATCATGGCTGCAGTAATTCCGGCCCGCACCGCATCGTCAAAGGCTGCATCCATGGGATTAATACCATCGATAGCCCGCAAAGCCGGTGTCAGGGGATCCACTGTCTCATTACAGTCATCCCCTTCCGTGCTCTTTTTTTCTTCCATGATACCCATATGGCAGTGTGCCTCAATGATGCCCGGCATGATCAGCGCATTTTTCGCGATCACTACCTGCTCTCCTTCTTCCGGCTGTAACTTCACCTCACCTCTGGCACCTACCTGTGCAATTTTCCCGTTTCTTATCTGCAGGATCCCTTCGGGGATCTCTCTGCCCGCCATGGTCAGGATCCTGCCTCCTACAATATACATCAGCGGAACAATGCCTCCCCGTTCACCGGTTCCCCGTTGTGGGTCAGAGCAAAGTATACGTTGCTTCCTTCGGTGCTGTAGTATTTCGTGGGCGCTGCCACACTGCCGATGGTGTCGCCGGGATTCACATAGGAATTCTCTTTCACTGTGATCTCCGTCAGCTGTCCATAAGTGGCCTCATAGCCGTCACCCAGATCCAGGGTCACCGCCTTGCCGATTTCCTCATTTTCGAAGATTGAAGTCACTTTTCCCTGTGCACAGGCGGTCACTGCCGTACCTTCTTCCGCGGAAAAAATGGTGGCGGGATTGTATTTATACTGATCCAGTGTAGCAAAATAAGTGCTCTTGTCCATAGAGTAATGCATCAGAATATCACTCTGCACCGGTTGCTGTAATCCGTCGCTTTCTGCAAAGTGCAGTGTCTTCTCAACGACCACATCCCCGCCTGCTGTCTGCTTTCCCCCGGTCTCTTCCTTTTGTCGGTCGGCATCGGAATTCTGCTGCTTTTTCTGTGCGGCCTCCAGCAGGGTCTCCTGATCCGTCAGCCCCGGAATCTCTACATTGCCGGAGCCTACCTCCTGGGGCATATAGTCCAGATCATCCTCGGTGACAGGAGTTCCCGCGATCTCATTTCCCGCTGTATTATTTGCCGTCAGTCCGGGGATGTTCTCGTCCTCCTTCAGAAGATGTTCGTCGTTATTCTCCGTGATCTCCTGTAATTTGTCATCCGCATTGTTGGGAAGCGCAGTGAAGTCCAAGGTATAACCATCATCCCTGGACTCCACATTCTGCCCCTTCATATAGACCCCTGTCATGGTCAATGCTGCCAGTACAAAGGCTGAAGAGGCTAACATTATAATACGTTCTTTGTTAATACCGCTCTTTTTATTTCTTCTCATATCCTATCCGCATCCTTCCTGTTCCCTGAGTCAACTGCCTGCTATACAATCGTTTCAACCACTTTCCCTGGTTTATCCTATAGTCTTGCCCGATTCATGGGTTTTATTCAGAATGTCTTCGATATGAAATTTGCATTTATTTGAAACTATTCAGAGCCATGTAAATAGCGTCGAATGTTTGCATTCGTAAGAACATTTGATGCTATTTATAGGGCGAAGTAACTGAATAGTTATATTTATTCTATGCCTGTGCGGCATAGGCAGCCATATCCACGTGCTGTACCGTACCCACATTTCCGTTTTCGTATAAGAAAATACCGGTCTTGCGGATCACAGCATTGGTCGCATTGGCATTGGTAGTGCCGTCCTGAGCCTTACGGTCTCCCTGCAGGGTAAAATCCGTAGAAACGTTTTGCAGACAGATAGCACCAACACCCTTGTCAGAAAGTTTGTACAGTACGTCGTTGCCGTTTTCATCCTTGCACCAGATTTTTAATTTTGACCAGATGGAATCGTTCTCATCGATCCAGCCGTTGCCATCCTCATCATACTGCGCCAGATCTGCAAAGCCATCCCCATTCCGGGTGCCGAACAGCTCACTGCCGTCGTTGATAGTGCCGTCACCGTTCTTGTCCAGTGCCAGATAGCCGCTGCCATTCAGCACGGAGATCTCTTCTTCCTTGCCATCGGCATCCAGATCAAAATAAAAGGTCTGATCCGACACTTCTGCCACATCAGTATCCAGGTTGATCACCAGCGGATCATGGAGCGTGAATTCTGCTACATTGAGTTGCTCTTTGTAGTATTCCTCGCATCTGCGGCTCATATTTACATTTACATTAAAATTGATTTCTCTGCCATCCTTGGTCCGCACGCTTCCCACGGTGGAAAAACTGGTATCCTCCTGTTCTATGTTCCAGGTCTCGCTCACATAGTTCAATATTTTCACACGGGACGTGACCAGATTGAACACGTCTGATGCAGGTGTTGCGGTTCCCTGTGTGCTGCCGGAATTCGTCTGGGTATTATTTACGCTATTCCCTGTATTCCAGCTGTTTCCGGTCTGATTACCGCTGCTCCATCCGTTTTCCTGCATCCAGTCCCGCAAAGTGCTGTTCCTGGACGGGAATAATAAATCAAAAATATAACGCACCGTATATTCCCGGATGGTAGACAATGTCTGTTCACTGGCACTGCTTCGCATATCCCATCTGGCAGAAGATACCAGCAAACGACTCTGCCAGTCTTTGGCTGTCATCGTGGTGTTCTCTGCAGTGTTCTCCTGTTCCTCCGTGTTCTGTGTGGTATCCTCACCATTCGGCGTCTTCTGTCCCTTGGTGGATACATCTGTCAGACCTGCCTGATAATCCGTTATCTCAAATCGTCTGACGCTTGTCTTAGAAGCGTGATAGCTTCTGGCGGAATCCATTCCTATGCTTGCGGAATCAATTCTCAAATCTGTAATTTTCTCCTTTCCCCGACCTCACCACGAACCAACAGGGCGCGCTTCCTGTAACGTTTAACAGTTCACCGCCGCATGTATTCATAAAAGCGCCTGCTCCGCAGTCGACGCCGCTAAGCGGCTCATCTTTTATTTCATACATGCGGCGCTCCGCTCATGCAATATCATATGTTCTGCTTTGTGTGCCAGCATCCACGCAGAACATATGATATTGCATGGCTGAACTGTTAAACTAAAAAAGATGGTAAAGAAACAGAATACATATAATATGCCTCTGTCTGATTACCATCCGTGGTGTCATTATCAAACTGTAAAAAATAAGTAGCAGGAAGTGACTGGCCTTGTCACCTCTCTACTACTTATATCGTCCGCTATGGACATTTTATTTAGTGTTAATTTACTGCTGTTTGGGCTGAGTGGGAGCGCCAGGGGTTCCGGGTGCGGGAGGCACCGGTCTGCCGGCTGCTTTCAGCTTTGCTGCGATCATGCTGGCTACCATTTCTCTGGTCACCACGATGTTGCCACCGAAGGGATTGATCACGAATCCCAGCGCCGGGCTGATATTGCCCTGTGCATCTTTGCGCAGCAGCATTCCCGCATAATCGTCAAAGTTCATGGCGAAAGTCTGCTGATTCTCCTCATCTCTCCACCTTTTTAGCTCTGTCCAGTCAGTGAACGCCATGAAGAACTTCCGACCGTCCTCGGTGGACAGCATCGGGAACTGTACTTTGGCATCTCTTGCGATGGTCACACGGCCGTTTTCATCGGGCACAGGCACCGGATCAATCACGACCGGAGACAGGAACTTTGCTTTCTGCAGTTCATCCAGGAACATCTGTCTGTGTTCCGGGGTGTCCTCTGCTTTTAATAATTCAATGGATCCCACCATCATGGGGTTGGATACCGGTTTGTTAAATTCCATATTTTTTCTCCTTACTTCTCATTGTAACTATTCAGCCTCTCTTCGCGAAACGCATCTGCGATGGTTCGTCACATGTCTCTGAATAGTTACACTCGGTTATAGTTGATCAGGCATCCCTTCAGGATGATCTGACGTTCTTCGTCGGTCAGCTCTCCCAGCTTCAGGGTGAATTCCTTCATGCCTTCTCCGGTTGTTACCACATATGCCTTAATTTCCTCGGCCTTGTCTTCCACGGCTTTCTTAATACCAGGAATGAACAGGTAATCCAGATTCTTGAAAGGCAGGTCTCCGGGCTGGATCAGGAAAGGAAGCATGCCCCAGTTGATCAGGTTGGAACGATAACGCTTGGTGGCATACTCGTTGGCAATATTTGCCCAGCCGCCTAATACCTTCTGGCAGGAAGCGGCCTGCTCACGGGCAGAACCGTCTCCGGGCTTCACTGCGAAAATAGTGGAACCGAATCCGGTGTTCTCACGACTTGCATCGGGATACTGTTTCTTTACTTCACCCATAACATCCTTCAGTACCGGAACTGCCTGACAGGGATGTCCGCCGTTCATACGCTCTTTCTCTGCCTTCTGGATCTCCTTGGCACGTCCTACATACTGCGGATCCTTACGGCTTAAAGTGAACTCTGCCAGTCCCAGAGGATTGGAGCGGTAGGAAGAGGTCTCACCGGAGGGAATCAGCTCATCGGTAGTGGTTACAGGATCGTGGATCTCGGATACTACCTGCAGTACCAGATTCTCAGGCAGAGCCCCCATAGCGGGCCAGTCCTTGATATTGGGGCCGAACTGGATCTCTACGCTCTCGTCTGCCACACCGTGGGAATCGAAGACACGGTTCTTGTAAATATTGCTATCGAAATGATATTTGTATTTTCCGAAATCTCCATCGAAGTCCGTTGCGGGAGTCAGCACACCCTTGTTGGCTGCAGTGGCTGCGATGGAACGGGCATCCATCAGAGCTACGGAAGCGATCTGGCCGTTCTGCAGCTTGGAGCCTTCACGGTTCGGGAAATTTCTGGTAGAGTGACGGATACTGAATGCGTTATTGGCAGGCGTATCACCGGCACCGAAGCAGGGACCACAGAACGCAGTCTTCATGACTGCACCGGTCTCTAAGATGGTAGCCGCACAGCCGTTGCGGATCAGCTCCATGTATACGGGCATGGATGCGGGATATACGCTTAAAGTAAACTCATCCGCACCGATGTATCTGCCCTTCAGGATGTCGGCAGCCGCACAGATATTCTCGAATCCGCCGCCGGCACAGCCTGCGATGATACCCTGATCTACAATGAACTTGCCGTTCTTTACTTTATTTTTCAGAGTGAAGTCTACCGCACCGTCCAGACTTACTTTCGCACGCTTTTCCGTCTCATCCAGAATATCCATCAGGTTCGCATTCAGCTCTTCGATGGTGTAAGTATTGCTGGGATGGAACGGCATGGCGATCATAGGACGGATCTTGTCCAGATCCACCTCGATCAATCCATCATAGTATGCCACCTGGCCGGGATTCAGTTCCTTATAGTCTTCGGTACGTCCGTGGATCTCATAGAACTCACGGATCTGGTCATCGGTCTTCCAGATGGAGGACAGGCAGGTGGTCTCTGTGGTCATTACGTCAATGCCGATACGGAAATCAGCACTCAGGGAAGCCACGCCGGGACCTACGAATTCCATTACTTTATTTTTTACATAGCCATTCTTGAATACTGCGCCAATGATAGCCAGTGCCACGTCCTGAGGACCTACACCCTTCACGGGAGCACCCTTTAAGTATACGGCTACCACGCCGGGCATGTTGATATCATAGGTCTGGTTCAGCAGCTGTTTTACCAGCTCGGGACCACCCTCGCCCATAGCCATGGTACCCAGTGCACCGTAACGGGTATGGGAATCGGAACCCAGGATCATCTTGCCACCGCCGGCTAACATCTCTCTGGCAAACTGATGGATAACTGCCTGATGAGGGGGTACATAGACTCCGCCGTATTTTTTCGCACAGGTCAGACCAAACATGTGGTCATCCTCGTTGATGGTACCGCCTACGGCACACAGAGAGTTATGACAGTTGGTCAGTACATAGGGCATGGGGAACTTCTGCAGTCCGGATGCTCTCGCAGTCTGGATAATACCTACAAAGGTAATATCATGGCTGGTAAGCTTGTCGAAACGGATCTTCAGCTTGTCCATATTGCCGGAGGTATTATGCTCCTGCAGAATACCATATGCCATGGTGTTTTTCGCTGCTTCTTCTTTGGAGATCGTAATGCCGGTCTTCGCCTGTATCTGACTGGCTGCTTCCGGGGTATCCGCTACGATGTCCGTACCGTTTACCAGGTAAGCGCCGCCCTGTGTTAACTGAATCATGCTCGTCCTCCTGTTATTCCACTTCTTATGCGTAATGTGCATCTAAATGTGCACTCCTTTCATTATACTGGATTGTTTTCTCAGATGCAATGATCTTATAGGATGTTTTTGCCACTGTACCACGCTAAATTTTATTTTTCTCCGGGAACCATTCCTCTTTTGTTCCGGTGTTGCTATAATATCCTCAGAAATTATGCCATTTTCCGAAAATCTATACGAAAACGACAGTTGTCGGCCGAATTCCGGCGGCAGCTGAAAGGAAGCTTATGAATGTAGTAATAGCTATCGATTCCTTCAAAGGAAGTATGACCTCCATGCAGGCGGGTTTGAGCGCCGCCACGGGGATCAAACGTGTTTATAAAGATGCACATATTACCGTCCGTCCTCTGGCGGACGGCGGGGAGGGCACCGTCGATGCTCTGGTAAACGGCTGTGACGGCCGTATGACACAGGTGCAGGTCACAGGCCCTTCCGGTCACCCCGTTGTCTGTCCTTACGGCATTGTCGACGAGACCCATACCGCAATCATTGAAATGTCCGGTGCTGCCGGGATTACCCAGGTCAGCGGAGAGGAAAAGAATCCTCTGAACACCACCACTTACGGTGTAGGCGAAGTCATCAAAGATGCAATCCAGAACGGCTGCCGGCATTTTATTGTCGGTATCGGTGGCAGTGCCACCAATGACGGCGGTGTCGGAATGCTGCAGGCACTTGGCTTTGGCTTTCTGGATAAAAACGGAAATCAGATCCGCTTCGGAGCCAAAGGACTGGAGGATCTGGAATCCATCACTACGGATCATGTGCTTCCCGAACTCAAGGAATGTACTTTCCGCATAGCCTGCGATGTCTCCAACCCGCTCTGCGGAGGGCAGGGATGTTCCGCCATCTACGGACCGCAAAAGGGCGCTACTTCCACTATGATCCTGCAGATGGACAAATGGCTGGCTTATTATGCCGCTCTGGCCAGAGAACAGTTTCCTCATGCCGATGCCAAATATCCCGGTGCCGGTGCTGCCGGCGGTATGGGATTTGCTTTTCTTACCTTCTGCAATGCCACACTGGAATCCGGTATTAAGATCATTCTGGAAGAGACCCATCTGGAAAAATATATCCGGGATGCAGATGTCGTGATCACCGGGGAAGGCCGCCTTGACGGTCAGACGGTTATGGGAAAAGCTCCCATCGGTGTTGCCAAGATTGCCAAAAAATATGAAAAACCGGTACTTGCTTTTTCCGGCTGCGTGGCCAAAGAGGCCGTTGCCTGCAACGCAGAGGGCATTGATGCCTTTTTCCCGATTCTGCGGAACGTGGTATCCCTGGATGAGGCTATGCATACCGACAATGCCATGACCAATATGGCGGATACCGCAGAGCAGGTATTCCGGACCATACAGACATTTTCCTCCGTCTGCAAATAATGCACTTTACAGTTTTTCTCTTAATGATAAGCTTATCAACGTAAAAAGTTTCTAAATGTAAAGCGAAGATTTTTCACACTCAAATTTGCTCCTGCACTGTATACTCAAGCATCCCATACCACAGCTTAAAATCTCCGGATGACATCGTGTCCGCATTGCCCCTGCCTTCTAACACTTTTTAAGAAAATGTCAACAACCAGCTGTAGTATGGGCTGCCACCACTCCGGAAGTTCTGTTTGTATTGAAAATGCCATTTTGGGCTAAAAAAATACAAAAGCAGGAGATTTTGGCCTTTTATAAGAGCTTATTTTCGCTAAAATGGGAAAAATAATAAAATCAGTACAAAAAATGTTTGATTTAGAAGTTTTTTTGTACTGATTTTGCTATTTTGATGCGATTTGCACCAAAGCAATAGAAATGCCTATAGTGTACAGATATTATGAGAAAGCACAAAACGCCCACGTCAGATGGAATGTCCTTCCAAGAATGATTATCGGAAGGTGGTGATTTTTTCTCGAAAAGCATTGAAAGACAGGATGGAATGAACAGGATGTTTGCGGCAGGCTCCCTTGCATGACAGCCCTACGCTACGAACCATGCAAAAATAGAGCGAAACAGCATCGCTTGTGCGCAAGCTTCCATCGACGTGTTCCACTCTATTTCTACATGGCTCGTAGCTATGCTAACTTTCCATTTACTAAACTATAGATTATTCTTCATATCCATTCGGATTGTTCTTCTGCCATCTCCAGGAGTCTTCGCACATCTCTTTGATGCCGTTCTCAGCCTTCCAGCCAAGTTCCTTCTCTGCCAGAGAAGCATCGGAATAGCAGGTGGCGATATCGCCTGCACGGCGGGGTTTGATCACGTAAGGAATCTTCACGCCGGTAGCTGCTTCGAAGTTCTTCACGATGTCCAGAACACTGTAGCCCACACCAGTTCCCAGATTGTAGATCTTCAGTCCTGCATTCTCCTCAATCTTCTTCAGAGCCTTTACGTGGCCCTTTGCCAGATCAACGACATGGATGTAGTCACGTACACCGGTTCCGTCGGGGGTTTCGTAATCATCACCGAAGACACCCAGCTCTTTCAGCTTGCCGACTGCTACCTGTGTGATATAAGGCATCAGGTTGTTGGGGATACCGTTGGGATTCTCGCCAATGGTACCGCTCTTGTGAGCTCCGATCGGGTTGAAGTAACGAAGCAGAATCACATTCCATTCGGGATCTGCCTTCTGGATATCCGTCAGGATCTGCTCCAGCATAGATTTCGTCCAGCCGTAAGGGTTGGTGCACTGTCCCTTAGGGCATTCCTCCGTAATGGGAACAAATGCGGGGTTGCCGTATACGGTAGCGCTGGAAGAGAAAATGATGCTCTTGACACCATGTTTTCTCATGACATCTACCAGAGTCAGGGTACCGGCAATATTGTTCTCATAATATTCCCAGGGCTTCTGTACGGACTCACCGACTGCCTTCAGTCCCGCAAAATGAATGACTGCGTCGATCTGTTCCTTGCTGAAGATCTCCTCCAGTGCTTCACGATCCAGAATGTCTGCCTTATAGAAAGGAACCTTCTTGCCTGTGATGGCTTCTACTCTGGGAATCACCTTCTCACTTGCATTGCAGAGATTATCCAATACGACTACATCATAGCCTGCCTGCTGTAATTCCACTACGGTATGACTGCCGATGAATCCGGCACCACCTGTTACCAAAATTCTCATACACTCTCTCCTATCCGCCGTGCAGTATACAATACCTTTTGTTTACTGCAGCAGCTATGCAACTAATCTCATCCAATGGATATGGATGAAACAACTTCTTTATTTCTTACGGTATCAGCTTACTGTAATTCCATAAGATTCTCAATAACCTTATGTTATAAGAACCTGTCGAAATGTTTACAGTACCACTCCGTTTTCGGTAAGCAGCTCTCTGGCGCTCTCCACAGAATCCACACCGATCTTGTTCTTGATAGGAGCGAATTCTTTTCTTCTGACGACTTCGAAGGGCAGACAGCTGTCCATCTGATGGATCATATCCAGTACCAGACTCTCGAATTTATAACCGTTGGGGCTTTCCGGCTTCACCGGTTCTCCGTTCTCATCCAGATAGGGGATCTTCTTCTCCACGATATGCAGAGGCATCTTCTCTTCCATGATCTTCTCCAGATCCTGTACCTTGAAAAGATAGTTCAGGATTACGCCGTAGTTGTAAGCAGGCTCACCCTTTTCATCCTTCGCATTCATCAGTTCATCCGTTAACTCATAGTATTCCACGATGGAAGGTCTGCCGTCCTCGAGACACATGACACCCACCTTCTCATCCGGTGCATTCTTGCGGACCACCTTGGAACCAACGACGCAGTTTTTCTGAATCGTTGCACCGATAAAGCAGGGATCTGCGATACGCTGCAATACGTTGTCCACAGCAAATACGTTGATCCACTCAATACCTTCGTTATGTACGATATCCAGCATGCCGTTATTTTTCATGGAGATAAACCAGCCGCCGTTACCGTTGGGGGAGGTGGACAGCTTGCCCTTCTCCTCCAGATAAATCTTGCCTTCATAATCGGTAGCCGCAGCCATCTCCTGTTTGAAGAAGTGGACATAATCTGCGTTGTATCCGAAGAAATCATGCTCTTTTAAAAATGTGATCGTTGCGTCATTGTTCTTATCGCTGGTCATCACAAACAGGTGGATCCAGCTGTCTGCCTGATGCACGACTTCCATCAGGTTATTGATTAGGCACTCAAAGATGTACAGTTCACGGGTCAGACCCACATTGTACATGCCCTTGGGATTATCGGAACCCAGTCTGGTACCCATGCCTCCGGCAAGGAGAACTGCTGCTACCTTGCCCTGTCGGATCGCTTCGATACCGGTTGCGGTAAATTCCTCCCTGTTTGCTTCGATTTCGTCTAACTGCATGGCAGCCAACGGTGTGATCACTCCTTTTTTTGCCAGATCTTCTTTATGCTTGCAAGCTTCCAGAATGCTCATATCCGTAGTTTCGATCTGATCCAGAATTCCCTGCTTCTCTTCCTCGTTGAGCTCCCCGTAATACTTCAGAACATGTTCCTGACCATACTTAGCAAGCTTCTCCTTAGCCTGTTCCAGTGTCATACTCATATTCCTACCTCCGTTTTATTTTCTCCGACTATTTTTCTCTGAGCAACAGTCAATTTTCTCTATTATACTTGATATTCCCTACTATTGCAAACCTAACTCCCGGGATCGTTCCCGACCGTAAGTCCTGCCGTTAAGATTCTGTAAACGTGTTGCAAAGATTTTGTAAATATCCCGACAAAATGGTGTTAAGGGTCGCTCAAAACTATTCACCAAAAAGATCCTGTTTACTATAATATGGCATGTGGAGTTGGAAGGTGCAATACTTCACAGAACAACAGAAAGTCGAGGAATCCAATATGAATATCGGAATTATGATCATTGCAATTGTAGGCGGTGCTACCGGACTTTTATCTACAGCTTATCTGGCAGTCAGTTTCCCTGCCGTGATCCTGTGGAAACTCTATCGCAGGGTGGTACACAGAATTCCTCTTACACAATAAGCTTACAACGAACACTTTCCCTCTAAAAGGGCCCGGAAGATTTGTCCTCCGGGCTCCTTGTCGCATTTTCTTATTCTATTTTTATTCCTGTACCGGATCCCAGTTCTCATCCACCAGTGTCGCAGTCACCGCAATTCCTTCCGATGCATTTTCTGCGCGGATCACAAGATAGAACATTCCTTCTTCTGAATCCACGGCATATTCTGACGGATCCTCCGGCAAAAAGACAGAAAATCCCTCCGGGTACTGCTGCATCTCCAGAAATCCCTTTTCCAGCAGTGCAGTTTTGTAGGCTTCTTTTACTGCATCCCGGTCCCCACAGGAGTACACCTTTATTGAAGCAAAAGTTCCCTCTTCGCTGTCTGTCTCCGTACAATCTGAAATCACAGCATCGGGATAGATAATATCCTGCTGCACCGCTTTCAGATATTCCGTTGACATCCGGACACTCTGTAAGATCTCAAAAGTATCTTTTCCATCCTCGGAATGCGCCATGAGTACCAGACTCAAAAGCAAAATGAGCAGATAACTTCCCAGTGCTCCCGCCAGTATTTTCGCAGAAGGATTCTCCGGTTGCCCCAGATTTGTATAAGAAGTGATGATCCAGCCAAAATTCCGGTAGTCCACTGCGGTATTACAGTATTCGCAGGCTCCGCCGCCCAAAATGTCTACACTGCCTCCGCAGTTGGGGCATTTGTATTCCCGGAGTGCCCTGCTGTGCTGCGTTACCACATCCTGTCTGCCTTCCAGTTCCAGCCGGATCTCCTCATAACGGTTTCGGATCTTCTTTCCTGTATCCAGTGTCAATCGGGTCCTCACTTCCACGCTGATTCTGTAAGACTCTCCCCGTGTCTCAGCCTCCAGAAAACGCACACCGCAAATGCAACAGTCCACCACATTCTGATACCGTGCCACCACCGTATCCAGATCACAGGATGCGAAAAAGCGTACCTGCTCTGCCGTATCCGCCAGATGGATCATTCGCAGCTGGTATTCCAGATTCTGAAGAAAATTACCCGTGGAGAATTCCGGGATTGCGGCCTTTACTTTCGATTCGTCTTGAATTCTCGGCTTTCTACGAGTCTCCATCACGATCAACATTACAATAAATATAATGAGCATGTAAAACAACGACCGGAAAAATACCGGAGCCAGACCAATTCCCAGCATCATGGCTGCGGCTGCCTTTACCGCATTGTATCCGTTCCTGCCCAACGCCAACAGCAAAAGCATAATGCCGCCCGCACAGATGGCCAGTACTGCAAGAGAAATCGCTGTAATTCCCACCACAGCACCGGCTTTCATAAAGTTGGAAATACTTTTCTGTCTTGCGTCCTCCTCCAGAGAAAATCCGGATACCTTTGTTTCAAAATCACTGACGAGAAACTTTGCCCCGCAGGCATCACAGCCATCGATATAGCTGGTCAGTTTTCCCTCATGTCCACAGTTAGGGCAGATAACCATATCTCCCTGCACATCCGCTTTCAAAAAGCTTGCCGCTGCAATCTCCGGTGTCTTTAGGAACGCAATCTTTTTTCCCTTGCGGTAATAAGTCCGTCTCATTTTTACCGGCTGGGTGCGGCGGCAGCTATAATCATAGCCATCCTTCCAGGGACCATCATAGTCCGCCAGTCGTGCCGGCTCCTGCATCTCCATATCCACCGTCAGTTCCCGCTGCTGCAGTCTTTTTCTGCTCAGGCGCAGACTTTGCCAGAAAGGCTGGGTTGTCTGCTCCATCAGGTTCTGTTCCGCTTCCCCGTTGCCCTGATAGAAGGCTTTCAGTGCCCCGTAAAAGTCTGCTGTCCGTCCTTCGATCTCTTTCCGTGCATCATTCAGAAACTCTGTTGCCATTTCGTTTTTCTCTCCTCATAAGTGATTCTGCCGCGCAAAGGTCATGATATCTTTTGTATCTTATGTCCCAACTGCTTTGTCCCATATAGCTATGTATCCATTATATAAGTTGGTACCCGGTATTTCAAGACACTTTCCCGTATAGAATGATTTGCCTCATCGAATATCTAGTGCTGGTGCAGATACTTCTCTCTGGTAGCCAGTCCGCCGCGGATATGACGCTCGGATTTATTCACATCCAATACCTTCCGCGCCTGCTTTGCCAACGCCGGATTCACCTGGGCCAGCCGCTCCGTCACGTCCTTATGTACCGTGCTTTTGCTGATGCCGAAGGCCTTGGCAGTCTGCCGCACCGTGGCGTTGTGGTCGATGATATAGCCCGCTATCCCTATAGCTCGTTCTTCAATATAGTCTTTCAAAGGAAAACCCCTCAGGATACTTTTTTACAGTTTATGAAAGTATCTGAGGGGTTATGCATCCTGACAATTAAGCCGCTATTTGACAATTATTTTGTTTCAAAATATAATAGTTGTACTTTGCAAGTATCCATTTTGAACATACGGGAGGGTTTTTTTGTGAAAGAGTCAAAGCTCCGGCTGCGTTCCGCCGGTTTACTTTCTGTTGCGGCAGGATTTATGTTGTTTCTTTATGCTCCATTGGAAATTTATTTTAATAACAAATATGAATTCTGGTTTGATTTTTATGATCTGATCCCGCTCTGTCTGTTGATGTTTGCGGTATTTACGGGTGTCAGCTTCCTGCTGGCTTTCATCGTTTCGAAGATAAATACCAGGCTATATCATGGATTTCTCACAGTTTATCTGATTGCGTTCCTCTGCACTTATATTCAGGGCAATTTCATGATAGGCAATCTGCCTCACCTGGATGGAAGTACGGTGGATTGGGCACAGTATTCCGGATTGCGTATCGGCTCCGTTGCTCTCTGGGTGGCAGTCACGGTTCTGGTGATACTGGCGGTGAAAAAGCTGTCCCTTGCAAAGGTGGCAGATGCAGCAGGTACTGTCAGCGGGCTGATCAGTCTGGTTCTGTTGGTGACTCTTGTAACGCTAGGGTTCACAAAACAGGGCCTGGAACACAAATTTTCTATGATCAACACCACCTATGGGGAACTGGAAATGTCTACCGATCAAAACCTTGTACTTCTGGTTCTGGACACAGTAGACGGAGACATCATGTCACAGGTGATCGAACACCATCCCGAATATAAGGAAACTCTTTCTGATTTTACTTATTATAATAATACGATGTCGGCCTATCCATTCACCGTATATTCAATTCCTTACCTCTTCTCCGGCGAATGGTATGAGGATCAGGAAGAATTTATCGAATATGCAAAGAGAGTCTATCGGGAAGCTCCTTTCTTTGATGATCTGGAAGCCAGAGGATACCGCATGGGAATGTATGAGGAGGACGCTTACCGTCTGGAAGAAAGCATGTTCCGATTTGAAAATATGATCGACACGACCCCCACGATCTCTTCCATTGCACAATTTATGAAACTGGAAATCAAGCTGGTCGGATTCAAATACATGCCTTTTGATCTCAAACGCTTCTGCCTCACCATCCCGGCGGAATTCAATTCACTGGAGAAGACCGATGATATCAGTGATTACGAACTCTTTTCTTCCGACAATCAGGTCTTCTATACCTACCTGAAAAAGACACCGGTAACACTGACCGATGACAAATGCTTCAGATTCATCCATCTGGTAGGCGCCCACAGTCCCTGGCATCAGGATGCACAGATGAACGAGATTGAAAACGGCACCTACGAACAAAGCATTGAAGCCAGCATGACAATCGTGGCTACGTATCTGCAAAAACTGAAAGACAGCGGTGTCTATGATAATACGGCCATTATGATCCTGTCGGACCACGGATACAACATTGAGGATGATGACAGTTCCGAGAAACGGCAGCATCCTATTCTGTTCGTAAAGGGTGTCGGTGAGCATTATGATGAGCTACAGATTTCCTCTGCTCCCATTTCCCAATCTGATTATCTGGAAGCCTACACACGACTTCTGGATGGCAAACAGGGGGATGCCATCTTTGATTACAAGGAAGGAGATGCCAGAGAACGACGTTTCCTGTTCTATGATTACGATGAGCCCACTCATTTTTATGAGTATATGCAGACCGGATATGCCGGAGATGTAGACACGATGTACTTCACCGGTGTGGAAATCACACCATAATGGTCTCACTCCGAAATAATCACTTGCATTATCTTCTCTAAAAGGTATAATGTTTATAACAGCCTTGTTTTTAACAAATATTACACGTACATACGAGATGGAGGGTTCTTATGAAATTATCAAAAATCGAACAGGTAAACGAATTTCTTGCTATTGTTGACAGTTGTAAAGGGGAGGTTACTTTAAGATCCGTAGACGGTGATATTTTTAATCTGAAGAGCAAACTTTCCCAATATATTGCCATTGCTGCTTTGCTTGGTCAGCATGGTGATGAACTTGAGTTATTCTGCTCAGACAGCTCTGATGAGGGAAAATTCATGAATTTCCTGATGGAAAATCCCGGTGTACAATAGATCCACTTATAAATAATATACTATAATAACAAAAGCGCTCCCATTAACCGGGAGTGCTTTTGTTATTACTTTAAGATGTAGTTTCACAGCAGCTGCATTAATCTCCGGTTCTTGTGGTAGCAGAAGATCCGGTCAGACAGCATCTCTCCTTCTCCGTAGACGGCATTGATATGCTGTACGGAGGAACGGATCTCCTGTACACCGGTGCAGTCTATGGGATGCAGGATTGCTTCATGTACGCTTGGAAAGACTACATAGTAGTCCCCGCCCAGTTTCTCCGCCAGGATTGCTTTTACCCCGGGATAGAAAAAGGCCACAGCCCCATGGATTCTGGCGGTAGTGGTGAGGAGATATCCTCTCTGTCCTTCCCTGTGGTTCCAGGGGCTGATCCAGGTCTGATGTCCTTCCTCTTCCGGCAGCAGAATGCCTTCCTCATAGGGAAAAAACTTTCTCCTGTCATCTCCCAGAAACAATCTGGGCGGCATCTTGCGGCAGGTGTTCATCATGGCTTCCGTGATCAACTGGTCTTCCGTAAGCTTCCATGGCAGTACCATACCGCGGGACACCTGTATGGTCAGACTGCTTCCGGTCTTCTCACTGGTCAACAGATGCAGCACCAGCGCCACATCTCCAATCTTACGATAGATGGCATTGCCAAGCTCCTGCCTGCACCGTTCATAATTCACCGGACGCACGATCATATGCCTTCTGCAGACAGCATAGCTCAGATTCTCCCCGGAGAGTACGATGTCCTCTTCTTCATCGTCCTCCGTCAGGCCCGCCGAGATCTCCGGTAAAATACTCTGCCATCCTTCCTGTCCGTATCGCTCATACAAAGGCCGTATCAGCCAGTGCTGTATATATTCTCTTTTTCCACGCATCCATAATGCGCAGAGCATATCTTCACGTATCATGATCTGTTCTCTTCCATACATACACCGATTCATAATATTCATGATATGAACCGCCATCGGATCACCGCATACCATGTGCCGTTCCAGCAGGCGTATGGTCTTGCCCCGTGCCGTTTCCATGTTCTGCACATTCCAACGCAATTCCTTCTTAAATTCTTCGTATGTCATTGATCCCCCATTATTTTCTCCCTGCAAAAGCAGAGAACTGATCCGTAAATTTGCGTACAAAAATAAAAGGTACTATTAAAAAAATCGTTGGAAATCCCGGCCGAACGGCCTATTTAGAATTCTTATTTCAGAGATTTACAGTTTCCGAAACCATCCGGATTTCGGATAACTCCACCCTATCATAGATAGATTGCTTTGTCTATATGCGATTTCACCAAGGATATCTTTTGTCAAATTTCACGAAAAAATAATTTCAAAAAGAAAAAAAGTCCCCGTTTTCCGCAAAAACAGGGACTTTACAAATGTCAAATATGAAATTACACAACGCGTCGTACTGCCAGGATCGGACGGTAATTGGCATTGCTGATCTTGATACCAGTACGCTGTGTGCTGGCATGCACGATCAGCCCGCCGCCAATATACATAGCCACATGACCGTCATAACAGATCAGATCTCCCGGCTGTGCATTGCTGTAGTCCACACCGGTACCGCAGCTTCTCTGCTCATAGGACGTACGGGGAATGCTGTAACCGAAATCACTGTAGACGCGGAAGGTAAATCCGGAACAATCCGCACCATTCGTCAGGCTGGTACCGCCCGCCACATACGGATTACCTATGTACTGACAGGCATATTTTGCAAGACGCTTTCCCATATCACTGCCGGAGGCACTTTCGATGACTGAGGTATAATTGGTCGTTGCATAAGTGCCGGTGGCTGCGGCAGTATTTCCCTGCTGTGCCTTCGCCTGCAGCTGTTTTAACTGTTTTTGTTCCTGTTGCAACAGTGCCTTCGCTACGGAAGCCTCCTGCTTTGCCTTCTTGATCTCCGCATCATAGTTGGCGGATTCCTGCTTTTTCTTGGCCAGCATCACATCCAGTTCCGATTTCTGGTTCTCCAGATCCGCCTTATCGGCTTCCAGCTGATCCTTATCGACCTGCAGCTGGGTCTTCTCTTCTTCCAGCTGGTTCCACAGCGCCAGTACCTGTTCCTTGGTCTCCTCGTATTCCTGCAGTTTCTGACGGTCATACTCGTAAACGCTCTCCACGAAGTCCATCCGGTTCAGCATACCACTCAGGCCACCGCCCTGTAACAGAAGGTTCACATAATTCTCCGAAGAATCATTTTCATACATCATGCGCATCCGACTGACCATATCGTCATGCTGCTGTTCTTCCTGCGCCTTGGCAATATTGTACTCTTCCTGGGTCTGATCAATCTGGATCTGCTTGTCGGCAAGTTCCGTTTCCTTCGCTGCGATCTCATCTTCCTTCATGCCGATACTGGTCATGGTGTTGATGATCTCCGCATTCAGGTCATCAATCTTCTCCTGCACCAGATCCTGTTCATCCTGCAGGGAATTGATCTGGCTGTTGATATTGTTCAGCTGGTTCTGATGTTCTTTAATGTTGTTCTGTAATTCTCCTATGGAAGGGGCTGCCTGTACCGTCTCCGCGGGAGATTCCCAGACAGAGCCGGTGGCTGTAAGCGTCACCGCTGCCAGAAGAAAATAACATAAAAACTTTCTTTTTGCTCTATTTACTTTTCTGCCGGCAGTTTTTTTCTTCATAGGTAGAGTTACTCCATTACAATAATGTCAGGCTCAAAAGTCCCGGGCTTGGATGCCTACGGATTGTTCCGTGCTACGCACTCCCACTTCTCCGCTCCGCTTCGGTCCGTGCTAAACATGTGCCACTGGATAGCACCCTACCCAATATTCGCATATCGTGGGATTAGCATCCCACTTTTATGCTCATATCGGGGCGGGGCCTAAGGTCTTTCACCCACTTATGAGCGAGCTCATGTGGGCTTAGACCTTTTGCCCCTGGCATCATATATTATAGGTCGCAGTTATTTACGGTACGAGGGAAGGGGATAACGTCACGGATATTGCCCATTCCGGTGATATACATTACACAGCGCTCGAAGCCCAGTCCGAAGCCTGCATGACGTGCGGAGCCGTAGCGGCGCAGATCCAGATAGAACTGATAATCTTCCTTATTCAGTCCCAACTCTTCCATACGCTTCTCCAGAATCTCCAGATTGTCTTCACGCTGGCTGCCGCCAATGATCTCGCCGATACCGGGTACCAGGCAGTCCATAGCAGCCACAGTCTTGCCATCCTCGTTCAACTTCATGTAGAATGCCTTAATCTCCTTCGGATAATCGGTTACGAATACAGGTCTCTTAAATTCCTTCTCGGTCAGGTATCTCTCATGCTCGGTCTGCAGATCGCATCCCCAGAATACCTTGTAATCGAACTCATCGTTGTGCTTCTCCAGGATCTTGATAGCCTCAGTGTAGGTCACATGACCGAAATCCGAGTTGACCACATGCTGCAATCTTTCGATCAGTCCCTTATCCACGAACTGATTGAAGAATGCCATCTCTTCGGGCGCATTTTCCAGCACATAGCGGATCACATATTTTAACATGCTCTCTGCCAGGATCATATCATCCTTCAGATCTGCAAAACAGATCTCCGGCTCGATCATCCAGAACTCTGCCGCATGACGGGTGGTGTTGGAATTCTCGGCACGGAAAGTCGGTCCGAAAGTATATACGTTCTTGAATGCAAAAGCATAAGTCTCTACATCCAGCTGTCCGCTTACGGTCAGGTTTACAGGCTTACCGAAGAAGTCCTGGGTGTAATCCACTTTGCCGTCTTCTGTCTTAGGTACATTGTTCATATCCAGAGTGGTCACCTGGAACATCTCACCGGCACCCTCACAGTCACTGCTGGTGATCAGAGGAGTATGCACATAGACAAATCCTCTCTCCATGAAGAAGGTATGGATCGCATAAGCGATCAGGGATCTGACACGGAACACTGCCTGGAAAGTATTGGTACGTGCTCTCAGATGAGAGATGGTACGCAGATACTCAAAGGAATGACGCTTTTTCTGTAAGGGATAATCCGCAGTAGAAGGTCCTTCCACGATCACTTCCGCTGCCTGCATTTCAAATGCCTGCTTTGCCTCGGGGGTAGCCACGATGGTGCCGCGGATCACAACTGCTGCACCTACATTGATCTTGCAGATCTCCTGGAAGTTCGCAAGTCCATCGCCATATACTACCTGTAAAGGCTCAAAAAAGGTTCCGTCGTTGATCACCAGGAAACCGAAGTTCTTGGAGTCACGATTGTTCCTCACCCAGCCGCCTACGGTGATCTCCTTGCCGATATAGACGTCCTTTTCCCGGTGAAGTTCTCTGATGTCTGTTAATTCCATAATTTTTCCTATCCGCACGCTGCGACGTGCTCTATCTGAACCGGCCCGCATCCTATTCGCCGGTCACATACTATTTTTAAAATTTAATTGTTGGTGATCTTTGCGTTCTCTACCAGATAATCTGTCACTTTATCATAGAGGAAATACTCTCTGTAGTCTTCCTTGGAAGTCTCACCGATATACTCCTCGATAGTGTCATAGCCTGCTGCTGTAGCACGATCCAGCAGGATCTGATCCAGTTCTTCATCACTGATGTTCAGGTTTTCTCTGTTGGCCACTGCCTGCAAGGCAATATCCTGCTTTGCTGCCTCCTCAGAATAGGTAGCCAGGAAAGATGCCAGATCCTGTCCGTAATAATACTGCGTGAACGTATCTCCGTCCACACCGTAAGCAGATGCCATGGAGGTAATGCTGCTCTCCGCTGCATCAGAATATTTCTGTACCAGAGCCTCCGGCACGGAAGTAAAGGTGTTATTTGCCATAAACGCATCCATCACTGCCTGCTGTACATTGGTTTCATAATTCTGCTGTGCATTCTCATTCAGATAATCATAAGCGTACTGACGGAGTTCTTCCTCGTTCGTCACACCATCGATACCGAAGTTACTGATGACTTCATCACTGAATTCCCCATCCTGTGCGGGCTGAATATAATTTACCGTTACCGTAAATACCACAGCCTGTCCTGCCAGATCGGATTTTCCGTAATTCTCCGGGAATGTAAGATTCAGATCCACTGTCTCTCCGGGCATCACGCCGATCAGTCCATCCTCGAACCCGGCAATAAAGCTTCCGGAACCGATGGTCAGATCGTATCCCTGTGCGGTACCGCCGTCAAATGCCACGTCATCCTTTTTGCCTTCGTAATCGATGTTTACGGTGTCTCCGGTCTCCACGGCACGATCCATAATCCCGCCGTTCTCTGCGGTAATATTTTCATAATATACATTATTGACCAGACTGTCCCACTCATCCTCATCTACTTCCACGGTGTCTACGGATACTTCCAGCCCCTTGTACTCGCCCAGTGTCACATACTTGTCCACATCCATATCCTTCAATGCAGTACTTTCTGCTCCGGCGCCGGTCGCTGCATCCGTGCCGTCTCCTGTATCCTTTGCTCCGCAGCCTGCCAGCATACATACACTTAAAATTGCTGCCAGAAGTCCTAATGTCTTTTTCTTCATTGTGTTACTTCCTATACCTTTCTATTACTGCCATTTGTGCATAAATGCATCATAGCACCGCCCATTATAGCACATCCTCCGGGCTATAACAAGGGTGACAATAACCGGCAGATCTGCTCTTTGATACGGATTTTCAACCTTCTGGCCACATAATAATCCCGGGTGATCTGGCGGCAGACTTCCAGGTCTTTTTGAAAGATATCCACCATTTCCTGTGCTTTTTTCTCATCGTAGATCACCGCATTTACTTCAAAATTCAACGCAAAACTGCGGATATCCATGTTCGCCGTCCCATAGCAGAGCACCTTTCCATCCACGATCATGCCCTTGCTGTGGAGAAAGCCGTTATTATAAGTATAGCAGTTCGCTCCCGCCATGACCATATCGCCGATATAGGAATAGGTCGCCCAGTACACAAACGGGTGATCCGGCATACACGGGATCATGATATTTACTTCAATTCCGGATTTCACTGCGATCATCAGTGCATTCAGGATCGCCTCATCCGGGATAAAATACGGTGTCTGGATATAGATGCTTTTTTGTGCCTTATTGATCAGGCGCAGATAATTGTCATGGATCTGCTGGGTCGTCTTATCCGGTCCACTGCTGATGATCTGCATATCACAGAAATCCCTCGTACCGGCTTCGATCCCCCGGAACAGTTCCGGGCGCAAAAACAGGTTCTCTCCTGCCGCATAATTCCAGTCTAAAATAAATCGCACCTGGAGCCCCAGTACCGCACTGCCGCAAATCCGCAGGTGGGTATCTCTCCAGTGTCCGAACTTTTCATCCAGATCAATATATTCCTTTCCGACATTAAATCCGCCCACGTAAGCCACTTTATTGTCAACGACCACAATTTTCCTGTGGTTGCGGTAATTGATACGAAGCTGAAGCCTCCGCAGGATCGCCGGGAAAAATTCCGCGGTCTGCACACCCTTTTCATTCAGCCATTTCCAGTAGCTGTGCCGCACGGAACGACAGCCCATGGCATCGAACAGAACCCGGACCTCCACACCCTGTGCCGCCTTCTCGATCAGAATATCCTTGATCTGATTGAATAATACGTCGTTTTTAATAATGTAGTATTGGATATGGATAAAATGCTCCGCATTCCGCAGATCTTCCATCAGCGCCCGGAATTTCTCATTGCCGTCGATGAAGATATCCACATCGTTGTCCTTCGTCAGCATGGCTTCTCCGGCCTCCAGATTATACATGACCAGATCCTCATACCCCCGGATATTCTCATCCAGCTCCTGGACATCCCGGGATCTCAGCCGGTACTCCTGCTGTCTTATATCTTTGCTGATGTGATCCTCCACCTCTTTGATCCGGAACATTTTCCGCTTGTGCATATCCTGCCCCAGTAACAGATAGAACACGAATCCCAGTACCGGTATAAAATACAACAAAAGCAGCCATGCCCACACACTCTTTGGATCCCGTCTCTGAAAAAACACGATCACGATGGCAAACAGCATATTAAAAAATACCAGATGGCTGCAGAAAAAATCTATTCCTGTCTTTACGATCTCAAATGCTTCACTCATAATACTGCCCCTTCAGATGAAAAACATCCCTTTTCCTCAATATATCATAATGCAAACCTTCTTTCCAGCAAAAGAGACTGACAAATGCCGAAAAAATCAACATTCTCAGTCTCTTCTTATCTTTTGTATTCAAGCCGGCGGTCTCCGGCCGTGATATTTTATCCCTCTGTGATGAGTGTTCTCTTTCTATCCTGATCGCAGAATTCAATCACATAGGAACAATCCTGCAGATCTGCCTTCAGCTGTGCAGTACAGCCCTGATGTTCCCATACAAAGCAGATTCTGGATCCTTCACTGCTTACTTGGATCCGGCTTTCTTCCGAGAACGCCGGGCAGGAATTTCGGAATCGCAACAACTCCAGTTGCTGCTTTACAATCGGCTTACTCAAACCACTGCATACCTGTGCTGTCGTCAGATTTGTCCGATTGATCTCCTTATGTCCTCCGGGACCTGCCATCTTCACCGCTTCGTAGTCGTTCTTTCCGGCGAACAGATCCAGATACCAGATCTGCGGTTTGCCCGGCATAAATATCTGCAAGGCTCTCGCAAGGAGCATCTTTCTCTCATCTTCGCCCAATGCACTGAAGTAGGTTGCATTCACCTGATAGTAAATGTTTTTCTGACCGTGAAGATCCTTCACATATCCCCCACGGGAGACAATAATGTCGATCAGTTTCTGAATCCGGTCCTCCGCCAGAATTCCTTTGAGATCCAACAGTGGAATCCCATCGTGACAGCCAAGCATATTCACGGTTCTGATATTTTTATCGATCAGCTCCTGTGCCCATCCGGCCAGATGTTCTCCGTTTCCCGATTCCAGGGCATCTATAATGAGTCCCGGCAGGAAAAAGTCATAGGTGACGTATCCCTGCTCTGAGATTTTCTCATAAATCTTTTCACGATAGCATTCATGAATCTCCGGCAGAAGTTCCATACCGTACGGTTCCGCAATCTGTTTTATTTTGTCCAGCAGTTCCCAGGTGTCCGGCTGGTTCAAAAAATTCCGTTCTCCCGGTTTCTTCGGTGCATAAGCAAATGCATCCAGTCTCACAATCCTGGCTCCATACCCCGCCAGTGTCTTTAATACTTCACGGTAGTACTCCCACACCTTTGGCGATTGGATATTCAGATCCATCTGTCCGAGATAATACCGATGCTGCTCCATGTAATTCCAGATCGTTGTAACCTGTTCTTTTGTCAGCCTTCCTGCTTTTCGCTCCAGAACGATTTTCCGTAAAATATCTGCCGGTTTTTTTCCTTCCGGGCAGCCCATGGACAGTTCCTGTGCAATAATTTCCGCCTGCATATATTGCAGATCGGCAGCTTTCATCAGTTCAGGCGCATTAACCTCAGGGTAGTTCACTTCCTGATAAAAAGTATTCCAGTAAGGGATCTCTCTGCCATCCGGAAAACGTACCATAAGAATGGGGAGTCCCGGCTTCCGGAAAAACATCTTTTTCAGATACTTTTCTTCCGGAAGGATATATCCCTGCTCCGTCATTTCTCCGCAGTCCTTCCAGAATTCATTCCAATTAATGAAGAAATCCTTGTACTCCGATTCTTCCCCTTTTGCAATGATATCCTGGAATTGCTTCGACAACACCGAAGCATGATTCAGGATAAAATCCAGCTTCAATTCAATCCCAAGCTTTTTTATTGCTTCCAATGTTTCGCCGGAAGCATACATCTTGTTCAGAGAATAATCAATCACGGAAAAACCTCTGTCCAGATCCGTATGGTACAGACTGGGCAGAATATAGCAGGAAGAAAATGCTCCCTCTGCCTCTTCCGTTTTCAAAAAATCTACAACATCATCCAGGGTTCCGCCCAGACTATCCGGGTAGAGATTCAACATCGGTCCTATGTTCATAACATCTTTCCTTTTTATTTCTGAAGCTTCGGAACAAATTGCGCATATTCCTTCCGGTCTAACACTGTTCCGTCCCGGGTAACAATAAGTTTTGCTTTCTCAGCCTGCTTTTTCAGCATTTTCTGCTCAATATCCAGTACCATCATCGTAAATGGGTTGTCTATCCATTGATCACGGTTTCTTTCCAGACGGCTCTGCAATGTCTCCTGGGGGGTACTGTCAAGGTAGATGGAAATATCCACACCGCTGTAGTATTGACTGTTGCTGTGTGTCCACTCCACCAACAGCACTTTTATTCCGGTGAAATCCTTCTCTTCATACCACAGTTCTGTCTCTTCGCGTCCCATATGTCTGACCCATAGCTTCTCTCCGCCGGCTTTAAACGCATGAACCAGTCTGTTTATTTCTTCAAAATTAATTTCCTTTTCCGTGCCAAGATAATTTTCCAGAGCTTTTCTGCCGTTTCTAAGATAGGACTCATACCATGGATATTTTTCGACATGTTTTTCATCCGCATCATTTCCGGCTTTTTGAAATTCCTGAATGATTGTACATCGTTCTTCTGTATAAGTCTGCTCTTTCAGCATTCCCACAATTGCATTTTCTCTGAAAATCTGTAACCGCTCCGCATCATTGTACTTGGGAATTCTATGCGGATAAGCATCTCCGGACAGAATGTAGTTTTCAATCCCTTTTTCCTTCAGGAAGCAGGAAAGCAACAATGCCGTCACTGTTTTTCCGGATCCGGAGCCTCCGCTTACTGCAACGACTACTTTTTCGGAACGTGTCTGCTTCGCACAGTTTTCAATCATGGGGAGCAGCTTTTGCATCAGTTTTTCTGCCAACGTAGTATCATATATTTTCAGTAGCTCCTTTGATGACGGTTCTGCTTCACTTTCCATTATGGTTCCTTTTTCTATCATATCTGTTCCTTTATCGTCATTATTTTACTTTGTGGACTCCCGGTCGATCAGTTCTACCGGAAATACAACCTGGGATGGAACCTTTTCACCCTTTACTTTTTTCACAATCGCTTCTATGGCATATTCACACATTTCCTGCACCGGCTGATGAATGGTCGTAATGGAAGGATACGTCAGTGTGGAAATCCAGGTATCATCGAATCCCACAATAGAGATATCCTCCGGAACACGTTTTCCCATTTTTTTGCATGCACGGATAATATTTGCAGCCATTACATCACTTGTTGCAAAAATTCCATCCAGATCCGAATTTTTTTTCAATAATTCCAAAATATTGTTGCCGAATTCTTCTGATAAGGGAGCCAACCTGTCTGTATAAACCACACGTCCACTGATTTTTTTATCCTCGCAGCACTTCATAAATGCCTTTTCTCTGCTATATGCAGGGATATTTTCCTTGGTAGGCGGGTTAAAAATCGCAATATTTCTGCATCCGGCATCATACAGCCGGTTAGCCGCCAGAATACCACCCTGATAGTTATCGCAAAGAACTGCCGGAATGTTTTCCGCAATTTCTCTCTCAAAAGAGATCAGCGGACAGTTAGAATCCAGATGTTCCATCGTCTCTCCGATATGGCTGCACACAACAATTCCCAGAACTCTGTGAGAATAGAGCAGATCAATATACTGTAATTCTTTTTCCCTGCTGTTCTCGGAAATACAGACCATTATCTTGTAGTTGTGTTTTGTCACATAATGCTCCAGCCAGTGAAGGACCTTACTGAAATAAGGATGCTCTACGGATGGGAGAATCACCCCGATATAATCACTCTTCTGCCGGGATAAATTTCTCGCCATTTCGTTTGGCATATAGTTCAGCTTTTCCATGGCAGAATATACTTTTTCTCTCGTCTCTTCACTGATGTATCCACGATTATTCAATACTCTGGATACTGTTGTGGAGGTCACTCCTGCTTCTGCAGCTACATCTTTGATTGTTGGCATATTCCCTTCCCCTTATCTTACTTTTTTGCATCAGACAGTAACGGAAAGTCCATCGTAAGTCAAAAGGAACCCCTCCTGACCTACCAGTCTTTCATATTCCTGCGGAATCATACCGCACATATGAGAATAATGATTCAGATAATATTCCGTATCCGGTGTCACTGCATGCATTCTGCGGAGTTTCTCCCGCAGCTCTACATTTTCCCGAATTCCCATATGCGTGTCACCATCCAGTATACCTCTGCTGGTATCCATACTGACGACGTCAAATTTTATGTTCTGTTGTTCTATAAAATCCAGTGTTTCCTCCGGCAAAGCCCCCGTATCATTTGCATACAATAAGGTCGATCTTCCATCCTCGATCACAAAGATCAGAGCTTCCTCATCCAGCTTGTGATATGCCTTTAAAGGTGTAAACTTTAAATGACCTATACGGAATGGTTCAAACTTTTGAATCCGGTGAAATCTCATCCTTGTCAGATCTACATGTGGATCCTTAGCTATTATCTCCATAATACCATCCCGAACCGCATCATTGCCATAAATTTCCATTACTTTTTTATCTTTTTTTTGAATCACGGATGCCATTTCCCGCAGTCGGAAGCATATTTCCGTGGTATTCAGGTGATCGGAATGAGAATGGGTAAATACTAGGTGATTTACCTCCGATAAATCCACATGGCTGTTAATACATTGGGAAAAAATATCCGGCGACAGGTCGATCATCACCTGATCTATCAGAGTACAGCTACGTGTCTTTACATTTTTTCCCAACAACGTTCTTACCTTACGACATGCTTCACACTGGCAGAAAATACTGGGGAATCCTTCTGCTCCGCCTGTTCCGAGATATCTGATTTCCACTTTATCACCCCTTAATTCCGCTGGATGTCACAGATGCCACAAACTGCTTCTGGAATACCAGGAATAATATCATCGTAGGAATAACCATTAATGTAGAGAACGCAAAGACCTGTCCCCAATCAGTGTAGGTATCGGAAAACAGTGACTTTAAAGCCAGCGGCAGTGTTCTGTAAGTACCGTCTCTGGTAACCAGGGTGGGCCACAGCAGATCGCTCCAGGAACGGATGAATGCCATGATCGCAACAGTGGTAATGATCGGCTTAGACAAAGGCATCATGATTTTGGTAAATATTTTCCAGTAGGAGGCTCCATCAATAATTGCAGCCTCCTGCAATTCCTTCGGCATTCCCTTAAAATGATTATAGTATAGATACATGTACATGGGATATGCGACACTGGGAATGGCCAGTCCTATATATGTATTTAACATTCCCAGTGAATTCACTGTCATAAAACGGTTAATGATAATGGACTCTGTAGGAATAATGCTCAATGCCACAATGGTGGATATAATGATTGCCTTTCCACGGAAATTAAGCATTCCCAGTGCATATCCGATCATTGCATTGATTGTGGTTGCCAGCAGGACAAAGATGATCGTTACTACAACGGAATTCTTGAAGAACTTGAAGAAATCCGCTTTCACAATAACATTGATATAGTTATCCAGTGACAGGTCTCCGTAAGGAATGAATGCTCTGATATTTGACATATCCGATTCAATCTGCGCATATGGTTTCAGGGAAGATACGAACAAAAATACGATCGGTCCGATGAAAATAGCTGCTATGAGCAAATATCCAAGATACATGCACAATTTCATAATGATTTTTTTCCTTTTTGACATTGCAGTTCTCATTCCCTAGTCCTCCTTTGCAAACTTATTCTGCAGAATTGAAATAACCATTACCAGCATAAAGAATGTAACTGCGATTGCGGAAGAGTATCCTACCTGTCCATTTACGAATCCGGCTTTGTACAACTGGAATACTACGGTCGTTGTTGCATTGGACGGTCCGCCGTTTGTCAGTACATACACCTGGGTGAATACTTTCAGGGAATTGATAATCACAGATACCAAAACGTATACCAGTGTATTCTTCAATCCGGGTACCGTAATATAAATAAATTTCTCAAAGGTGGTACATCCATCAATTTCGGCAGCCTCATATAGTTCTTCGGAAATGTACTGCAGACCACTTAAAATGATCAACATCTGCATACCAAGATTCTGCCAGATATACATAATTGCCAGACACGGAAGTGCCAGATGCTGATCCTGAAGCCATTTCTGAGGTGCAATGTGCAGCAGACCCAGAAACGAATTTAATAATCCGCTGGATTTGGAGGAAAAAATGAATGCCCAGATAACTGCCACTACAGTCATCGTTACAACCTGCGGACTGAAATAGATCAGTCGGAACACCTGTACGCCTTTGATCTTCTGGTTTACAAAAACCGCAAGCACGGTTCCGATCACCAATACCGAAGGCACTACGATCAGTGCATACAAAAATGTATTTTTAAAAGAAAGTACTGTCACTTTGCTTGTGAAAATCTCAATATAATTCTTCAACCCTACAAAGGCTGTTTCCATTCCCACTTTGGGAATCAGTTGTTTATTGGTAAATGAATACACAACAGACATTGCAAACGGTAAAATGATAAATACCAGTGCCAGCACCACCGCCGGTGTGCAGAACAGGAATGCGGCTTTTGACTCGCCACGTTGTAATCCGCTTTTTTTCTTAGAACTGTTTGCCATAAGTACTCCTTTTTTTATGAATAAGGCTGCCCTCACAGACAGCCTTATCCGATCCTTCTTATTTCAGATTATTGAAAGTTCCATCCGTTCTCTGTAATAATTTCATCGATATTCGCAGCGGCATCGTGCAACTCTGTTGCAGGATCTGCGCCGGCATAGATATTACCGATAACGCTGGCCATTGCATCATAAATGGTCATATGTGCAGGGGTGTACGGACGCAGGAAGGAAATACCACTCTCCAGCTGCTGTCTGTACAGATACAGGGTACCTCCCTCACAATAGTCGGGGATTGCATCCATAACACTGGATCTTGCGGGAACCGCACCGTTGACATCTACTACCATCTTGATGTAATCGGGGTTGGTTGCTTCCTGCAGCATTGCCCATACAGCATCATCATTTCCGGATTCCTGTGCTCCTGTGGTCATGATCATAACAGTAGAACCGGAGCAGGTGTAAACCCCGTGTCCCATATCAGGCAAGGGAACCAGGATCAGATCATCACCAAGTGCAGCCTTATAATCCTGATACTTGGAATGTCCATACAGAGCCAGGGCATTCTCACCCTTCTGGAAAGAATCTTCATAATCACAGGTTGCATCTGCATATCCATCTGTGAACAGCTTTGCCAGGAAATCGAAAGAAGCAATGGTATTATCGCCGTCCAGGGTTCCGGTGCAAAGTCCGGTCTCACGATTCATGTAGTCTCCGCCAAAGCTTGCTACAAACGGCATCCAGGTGTAATACTCGGTGGAAGGTTTGTTCTGTCTTACATAGATTGGCCATTCTACACCGCTGTCTTTTAATTTCTTCAGAGCATCTTCAAACTCTGCTTTATCCCACGCGTCCTTGTAATCAGCAGGAATTCTGACACCGGCATTCTCCAGCATGGATTTGTTAGCCCAGAAAGCCAGGCCACTATCGAACTGTGCAACGGAAATGATGTGATCATTATAGGTGCACTCAGCTACTACGCTGGGAAGATAATCATCCATCAATTCGTCAGTTACATAATCATCCAGATTTGCTACCAAGCCTGCTTCGTAGTATTTGGGGATCAGCAGATAGTCGGCAACTACGGCATCCGGCATGTCTCCGGCGATAGAAGATGTCTGCATCTTGTTATCCAGCTCGTCCTTGGAATAATACTCATCTGTAATGGTAATATTCAGATCACCTTCAATCTTGTCAAACATTTCACGGTATATATCATCTTCTGCGCCGGAGCTGATCCAGACTTTCACTTCTTTCCCTTCATAACCGCCCTGTGCATCTGTTGCAGCGGCTGCTGTTCCATCCGCAGTATTTGCCGTTGTTTCACTCTTGGAGTCTGTAGTTGTGGCACCTGTCTCTGAGCTTCCACAAGCTGCTAAGGATACGACCATCATTGCACTCAACAATCCTGCTAAAATTTTCTTTTTCATGTATTGTTCTCCTCTCTGAATCTATACATTTTGCAGATATGTAATTGTATGTCAATCGGTTACATATTTTGTAATTAAGAATATATACTAATTTTTATCGTGTGTCAACCGGTTACATATATAAATTTTCAACAAACTTGGATTTGATTTTTTGTATAGTTTCACTTTGTACTCCAATTTGACGCAGATATTCCGGAACTCCACCCCACTCTCTATCAATCCAGTTCAGAATCCATTTCATGTTGTAGATATTGGAACCGGAAATATCGGTCGTAAATTTTGTAATATAGGTGCTGCTGCATTGGTAATCCACCAGGATATCTTCCCTCTCCACTCCCACGGATGATAAGATCAGCATTGCCAGAATGCCGGTGCGGTCTTTGCCGGCTGCGCAATGGAACAATACCGCTCCCTCGGAATCAGCGACTACCTCTAGAGCTTTCCTGATCTCTTTTCCTCCGTTGCGGAGCATCAGGCGATACATGCGATGCAGCGTTTTGGTCTCCACCACACTACTGTTTACAATATCCAGTTGTTCCAGCTTTGTGGTACCCATAAGCGAACAGTTGATATAGTCCATATCCTGTCCCAGTCTGTCCGGCAGTTCTTTTGTTTCACTGGGAAATCTTAAGTCAATGACCGTCCTGACGCCAAGATGCTCAATCTTCGCAATATCTTCTTCCGTCGCCTTATTTAAGGCTGTACTCCGGAAAATCACACCATATCTGGTTACACCACCGTCACACGCATAGCCTCCCAGATCTCTGAAATTTGCCACCTGATCCAGACGATATCTCCTACAATTCATCTCTTTCCATCCCTTTTTATCTCTGTTATTGTTATTTTATTCCTTATTCCAACGGTTCTCTTGAGGTCTTTGCATCCCCGAAAAAGAACATAAAATCCTGAATTTCTGTTCTCATCATTTTATCAGTACTTATAAATTCCTTTGCCTTTTCAAACTGTGGTTTCCTGTCGTAGGGAATTTGTTTCAATCGGATCTCGCCGTCTGTAATCGTCGCATAATGTGCCGTCTTATCCGGGTCATCGGGTCTTCGATACGAGGCACTTCCCGGGTTCAGCCATTCCATTCCATCACCCAGAATATGAATACATTGTCTGTGTGTATGCCCGAAAATCAGTCTTCTGTTCCCTGTATTATCTGTTCCGTAATGCTCCGCCCAATATTTATCAAACGCGTACCTGCTTTCTATCGTCCCATAGCCACTATCATACTGATGGGCAATTCCGTATTTCCATCCGTCTGCCTCAAAATATGCAGTTTCCGGTAACTGCTTCAGCCACCTAATACCCTGGTCGTTTAGTTGTTCACAATTATAGTGAACCCACTTGTATTTTCCATCTTCTACATTTTTCCATTCCTTACTTTCATAAGTATTTATAACGTGAAGATCATGGTTGCCATACACAAGATGCGTGTTTTTCAGACTGCGAAACCGTTCTATCACTTCCGTCGGATAGATTCCATAGTCTGTATAATCCCCGGCACAGCACAGAATATCGTAATCAGCCTCTTTTTCCAAAATGGTGTTCAATGCGGCTATGTTCGCATGTACATCTGATACTACCAGTACTTTCATTTTCCGCACCTCCTTCTTTTTTCACATTATATAATTTTACCGCTCGTATGTCAACCGGTTGACATACGTGTTTCACAATTTTTTATAATACAAAAAGACTGCCACATGGTGACAGTCTTCCTTACTAGAACCGGAAACAAGATAGAAATCATAAATGTATGGTTGCGTATTTCATCACATCTATGTTACAATGTTTTTTAGGAATTTGTTCCGATTAACTGAAGGAGGGACTGTAAAATGAGTCCGGTGGCAATCACATTATTAGTTATTGTAATAGTACTTGCGATTATCATTGCAGTATTATATTTCTTAGGTAAGAAAGCACAGAAGAAACAGGCAGAACAGCAGGAACTGCTGGATGCCAACAAACAGACCGTATCCATGCTGATCATCGATAAGAAACGCATGAAAATGAAAGATGCCGGTCTTCCACAGATGGTCATTGACCAGACCCCGAAGATGATGCGCGGTTCCAAACTCCCCATCATCAAGGCAAAGGTTGGTCCTCAGATCGTATCCCTGATCTGTGACGAGAAGATCTTCGACAGCGTTCCTGTGAAAAAGGAAGTAAAAGCCGTTGTCAGCGGTATCTATGTACTGGATGTCAAGGGACTGCACGGCAAGACCGAAGCTGCTCCCGAGAAGAAGAAAGGCTTCTTCAAGCGTCTTGTAGCTACGGCACAGGAAAAGGCCGGAGCAAAGCCTGTAAAGTAAATAACGATTCAGACCCCATTGTGTGTCGTCTGACGCACATAAAAATAGCAGATGTTCGTTGAATGCTTGCATTCATAAGAGCATCTGCTATTTTTTATGTTTATCTTTCTTCTATTTTTCCCGAATATGGATCTTCAGGCAGCTTTCGCTCAGGGGTTCTCCCTCATGATCCAGCGTGTATTCCACCGTCACGTGAATCTGATCCTCCTGTTCCTCTACCAGTACCCTGCTGGTTTCGATCCCCAGCATCAATTGCCCGTAGGGTGTGTTATACGGGATCATATGTCTCTTATTTTCCTCGAAGATCATATGCATCTCAGCTGTCCCCTGTCTGGTCAGTTCCAACAGATGATCCCGGAATTTGATCCGGCTCCTGCAGGGAGCTTGGTCTTCATCCATTTTCTCCTCATAGAGCAGATAATGACTGTCGTTTCTCTTAAAATATTGTGCCGGCTGCACGGTCTCCACCGCTTCGCTTTCCTGCTCCTGTCCGGAAGCATGCAGACCGGACAGTACAAGTTCTACCTCTCGATTCATTTTCTCTTCATCCTCTAATACTCATCGATCTTAATGGTCTTGGCCGACAGGATTCCGTATTTAATAATGGAATTGGCAAAGTGCTTGAACTTCTCCGCCCCATCGCTGACATAGAACTGGTACTTGTTCTCTCCCAGATGCGGCTCCTCATCATTGAGAATATGATAATGCTGTAACAGTCCCTTCAGTTCTCTGGCTGTCTCGTATGCCGGATTCACCAGCGTCACCTGATCTCCCATGACACGTCCCACCGTGGAACGGATCAGCGGATAATGGGTACACCCCAGAATCAGGGTATCGATGTCAATATCAATCAACTCTGACAGATAACGCTTTGCGATCTCATCGGTCACGGGATCTTCCCACAGGCCTTCTTCCACTAAAGGTACGAACAGCGGGCAGGCCTTGCCGTAGATCGTAACATCTTTATTCAGTTCCTGTATGTATTTGTTGTACATCTGGCTGCCGATGGTAGCTTCGGTGGCAATCACGCCGATGCGGCCGTTGCGTGTCACCTCCGCCGCGGTTCTGGCTCCCGGCTTGATTACACCGATGATCGGAACATCGATCTCTTTTTCCAGTTCATCCAGTGCATAGGCACTCGCCGTATTACAGGCCACCACAATAGTCTTCACCTGAAAAGTCTCCAGAAACCGCACGATCTGCTTTGAAAAGCGGGTCACCGTCTCCTTGGACTTACTGCCGTAGGGCATTCTTGCCGTATCTCCGAAATATATGATCTTCTCATTGGGAATCTGCCGCATGATCTCCCGGGCAACGGTCAGTCCGCCGATACCGGAATCGAATACCCCGATGGGGGCATCCTTTTTCAGCGCAGTAACATTCTCCTGATACATGGGATTTCTCCTTTTATTTTTTTAACATCGTAAGCAGTCTGCTCTTGAACCGGATCTGCTCCGGATCCGCCTCCAGAATCTTCCAATAGATCTGGCTGTCGGAATTCCATTCTACCACTTCCGGACCGGTCTGTACAGTCTCTGCCTCCGTGGCTTCCGTCTCCTCGTATACGATCTCATAGGTGGACGGCAGCATCGTAAGCTCCGGGTAGATCACGCCCCACCAGCCGTAACAGGCCAGTGCCACAGTCAGTATCCGGACTCCCTGCACCAGCCGGTGTAATATTTTCTTTTCTGCAATCATCCTGCGATATTTTTCATAACAAACATATAATCTATCCATCAGCATTCCTCTTTCCATAAATTACCGTTTCGGTTCTATGGAAATCATTACCGCTTTCCGGACAGATTATACTTTTGAAATCTATTTATTTTTCTCCCGTTCCAGACGGATCTGGCGGATGATCGCCTTTTTCTGATTATCTATATGCACCTTGGCCATATTGGATGCCGTTTCCTTATCCTTTTTCACGATGCTCTCATAGATGACCTTGTGTTCCTCCACCAGGCGCTCATGCTGGCTGAAATCCTTGATATACTCAAAACGATAACGGTACATCTGCTCGGACAGGTTGTTGACCAGCTGGATCAGGCGCTGGTTCCCCGTGGCCTGTACAATGATGTCATGCAATGCCACATCCGCCTGTGCGATCTGTTTAATGTCATCGGTCTTCACCGCCGCTTCAAAGGTATCGCAGGCCTTTTTCAGATCCTGTAATTCCTCCGGAGTGATCCGGTCACACGCCAGCTCCACGCAGAGCGCATCCATGGCCCTGCGGACCTCCAGGACATCGTTCATGCTCTTCTCCGTGATCTGAGCCACTTCTGCTCCTCTTCTGGGGATCATGGTCACCAGTCCCTCCAGTTCCAGCTTACGGATGGCTTCCCGGATCGGCGTACGACTGACTCCCAGCTTGTTGGCAAGATGGATTTCCATCAGTCGTTCTCCCGGCTTCAGTTCCCCCGTCAGAATGGCCTGACGCAAAGTATTGAACACCACATCTCTGAGTGGCAGAAATTCATCCATTGTCACCTGTAAATTATCCTGCATACCTCTACTCTGGCATTACTCACAAAATTCCGTCAGGAAAATCTGCTTTGCCAGCTGTTCCTCCTCTAATTTATCATATGCCCTGCGGGCCATGTCCTTCTCTACAAAAATACCGAATACCGTGGGACCGCTTCCGCTCATCAGACTGTTGATGGCTCCCAGTTCCTTCATACGGTCCTTGATCGTCTGGATTACAGGATATGCACTGACGGTTACCGTCTCCAGCACATTTTCCATCCGGTCCAGGATTCCCTGTAAGCTTTCCTCAGCGATGGCTTCCACCATACCGTCAATATCAGGATGTTTCACGATCTCCTGAGCATCCAGATGTTCGTACACGTATTTGGTGGAAACATTGATATCGGGCTTTGCCACCAGTACATAGCAGTCCGGTGCCGGAGCAAGCGGTGTCAGTTTCTCGCCGATTCCCTCAGCCAGCGCCGTTCCGCCCATGACGCAATAGGGAACATCCGCACCGATCTTCACCCCCAGTTCCATCAGATCCTTCAGTGTGCACCCAAGATCAAACAGACGGTTCATTCCTTTTAAGGTAGCTGCTGCATCCGTACTGCCGCCGGCCATGCCCGCTGCTATGGGAATATGCTTCTCCAGATGGATCTTCACGCCTCCACTGATAGGATAAGTCTCCATCATCAGTTTTGCCGCTTTGTAGATCAGATTATTCTCATCCGTAGGCAGTTCACCGGAATCTGTGGTTATCACGATCCCACCGTCTGTTCTCTCAAAGTCCAGCACATCATAGATTCCTACAGTCTGCATGACCATCTTCACTTCATGGTAACCATTCTCCAGTCTTCTGACCACATCCAGCCCCAGATTGATCTTGGCATACGCTTTTATCCGATATTCGTTCATTTTTGTCTCCAATACGTTAGGGCGCTATTCCAAAACTACATGCCTCTGAATAGCGTGTATACAATAATTGTACTTAATTTTATACAATCCTGCGTATTTTGTCAATGGAGTGCGGTTCTTTCCATAGATTTTTCCATAGATTTTTCCCCTGTTTTTCTCTAAATCCTCTAAAGTATCCACTGTCCGGGGACGATATAACAGGTGAAACCAAAAACCCTCAGAAGGTTAAAACATGTATAGTCAAGGATGACAACAGGTACGGACAGCAGAACCGTACCGGAAAAGAGGAAACTATGAGCGTAAACGGAGTTACATCAACCCAGGCCGCTGCAGCCTACAGCTATAACAGCACAAGTGCAGCAAAAGAGAAAACTTCCGCAGAGGAAGCAAAAACTACAACTACCGCGGAAGATACCGGTGTCATCTATGAGCACAGCACCGCTGCCAAGACTTCTTCCACGAAGAAAACCTATACACCGGATACCAATCTGGTCAACAAATTAAAGGCAGATGCGGAAAACCGTGCCAGTCAGCTTCGTTCTCTGGTAGAACAGATGATGGGCAAGCAGGCTAACACCTACGGCAATGCCAATGACATCTGGTCCTTTTTACGTTCCGGTAATTTCACCGTAGATCCTGCTACCAAGGCACAGGCGCAGGCAGATATCGCCGAGGACGGTTACTGGGGTGTGAACCAGACTTCCGACCGTATCATTCAGTTTGCCAATGCTCTGACCGGCGGTGACCCGGACAAGATCGAGTCCATGCGCGAGGCATTCAAGAAGGGCTACGCACAGGCTGAGAAGACCTGGGGCGGTTCTCTTCCCGAGATCTCCCAGAAGACTTATGATGCTGTTATGGAGAAATTCGACAAGCTGGCAGCAGATGCCGGACTGACCACAGAAGAATAATGTCGTATTCTCGACAGACTTTCCTATAGAAAAACCATGTTGTACCGATGCCACAGAACGCATCCATGTACAACATGGTTTTTCTTTTCCGAACTGTATCAGGCCAGACCTTTTACCAGCAGCACCTTCTGCCCCGGGCGTAATTCATCGCTTTCCAACGCGTTTAATTCTCTTACAGTCTTCACCGGCATATGATATTTCCTGCCGATGCTCCACAGGTCATCCCCCGGTGCCGCAATATAGATCACCGCACTGGGCAGTCCGGCCAGCACATTACTGTCGATTTCCCGCTCTTCCACCCCTTCGATGGCTTCTAACGGAATATTCTTCATCACGGTCGTGGAAAAGGAAAGAACAGCCTTTACATCCAGTTCCTCTCCCTCCAGCAGATTCACCTGCAGCTGCTCCAGTTCACTGTGTACCTCTGCCTGATCCGTTCCCGTCACTCCCTGCACATTCAGGGTATATTCATACGGAATCTGCTCTCTGGTACTCACATAAGGAGTCTCATCATTTTCCGTAATGCACAACACTGTAAGATCAATGCTGCCCTGCAGGCGGATTCCTTCCTCTGTGGTCTCCTGATGATCGATCGCCACGATTCCCTCACTGTGCAACACCTGCAGTACCGGTGAGCCGATATCGGTCTTTCTGTGATCCGTCACTTTTGTCTTGCCTGTGATTCTGGCCAGCAACTGACGCAGGCTGGCATCTCTGGTGTCCGGGATCACTTCTTTTGTCACGCCGTAAATATCTCTTAAAATATCGATCTGCTCTTCCTCATAGAGACGGATATTCAGTTCCAGAGCACATTCCAGCCCAAGGATTCTCTCTTCCCCGTCCAGATCCGGCTGGATCGTCAGCTCTGGCTGTCCGTGTTCCTGTCTTACCAGTGAATACCGGATATCCGGCAGCAGTTCCTCCCGACATCCCTGACATTCCAGAGTGCCATTCAGCGGAATTGTCGTCTCATAGGAACGAATAGACCGCTCCTCCCCCTCTGCCTCATAGAGAACGAAGACCTGAATATCTCCCTGCACTGCCAGTTTCTCTTCCTGTGGCTTGAATTCCACATCCCGCAGTGACACATTACTCCAGAGGATCTGGTAAATATTCGGATAGCTGGAGGGCAGCGGAATCTCCTCTTTTTTGCGAAAAATATCGTTCTTGCAGATGGAAAGCTCCGTCACCTCCATGGGCGAGATCCGGTATTCCACACCTTCTCCGGCGCTGCCTCCCTGGATTCCCACGGGCAGTTCTTCATCGTAAATCTCTTCGATCCGGGCCGTGAGAAGCAGCAATGCCTGCAGATTCAGCTTCCGGGAATTGATCATATTTACCGTGAAATCTTCTACGGTTCCATTCACCGCTACAGTATCTGACGGCAACGTTCCCTCCATATGAATTTTTTCTTCAAAGGGCAGTGCACCGCTTAAAAGCACCAGATTGCTCCCTGTCTCCTGCGTATGATACAGAATGGCATAGCCCAGTTTTCCCCGTACCGTCACCTCATCCGTACCGGGCCGGATCTCCTCGATGACAACTTCTCCCTTTTCCAGGTTCAGGGTACTGATGTCCGGTTTATCCTCTGGAAGATTCAGATCCTCCTCCATGGTAAACTGTATGACAGTGGATCGTTTTACCCGGTCCATATGTATATTTCTCTTGATCAGCTCCACAATAAAAGACCTCCATATATACAGATATATCTATATATATGAAGGTCTCTGTGTACTTATACCGTATTCTGCTCTCTGTATCTTACTGCACTGCACCGATCAGATCGGTCAGATTCTCCACATGGTAGGTACGCATGTAATCCTCGATGCCCTCCACTACTTTCACGGTAGTATAGGGATCCACAAAATTCATGGCTCCGACGCTGACAGCGCTGGCACCTGCCAGGATAAATTCGATGGCATCCTCCGCCGTGGCAATACCTCCCATACCGATAATGGGGATCTGTACCGCCTGTGCCACCTGATAGACCATACGGACAGCGATGGGTTTGATGGCAGGGCCGCTCATGCCGCCGGTCTTGTTGGCAATGGCGAATTTTCTGCGGTGAATGTCGATCTTCATACCGGTGATGGTATTGATCAGGGACAGGGCATCTGCGCCTGCTGCCTCCGCTGCCTTTGCCATCTCCGTAATGTCCGTTACGTTAGGGCTCAGCTTCATGATAATGGGCTGTTTTGCATGATTTTTCAGTTCGGAAGTAATATTGTACAGAGCATCTGCTTTCTGTCCGAACGCAATGGCTCCTTCCTTGACATTGGGACAGGATACATTGATCTCCAGCATGCTGACTGCCGGTTCGTCTCCCAGTCGCTCTACCACATCCACGTAATCCTCTACGGTCTTACCGCAGACGTTCACAATGATCTTCGTATCATATTTTTTCAGGAAAGGAATATCTCTCTCCATGAATACGTCAATGCCGGGGTTCTGCAAACCGATGGCATTGAGCATACCGCCATATACTTCTGCCACACGAGGGGTCGGGTTGCCGGGCCAGGGCACATTGGCTACACCCTTGGTAACCACCGCACCCAGGCGGTTCAGATCTACGAATTCTTCATATTCCATGCCGGAGCCAAAGGTTCCGGATGCTGTCATTACGGGGTTTTTGAAAGTTACTCCTGCAATCGTTGTCTGTGTATTCATCAGATCTCTACCTCCTCAGCATCAAATACGGGGCCATCGGTGCAGATTCTCGCATTATGCACATGAGAATGATGATCCACTTCTTTGGTCTTTACCACGCAGCCCAGGCAGGCACCCACGCCACAGGCCATATGCTCTTCCAGAGAGATATAGGCCTTGATTTCGTTTTCTTCCGCATATTTTTTGATCGCACGGAGCATGGGCATCGGTCCGCACGCGAAGATCACATCTGCCTGCAATGCATTTTCTTCGATGGCATTCATGACATTGCCCTTCGTGCCGACACTGCCATCCTCGGTGGCAATATATACGGTTCCGTTCTCTTCCAGATCCTCTTTTAAGAACAGCTGGTTATCACGGTAGCCCACGATGATCTGCTTTTCTGCGGAAGCCGGAAGCTCTCTTGCCAGCTCCAGCATGGGAGGGATACCGATACCTCCGCCCATAAGGAATACTTTTTTGCCTTCCGCTGCCTCTGTGGGGAAGCCGTTGCCTAAGGTTCCCAGAATCTCCACACTGTCTCCTTCTGTATAAGAAGAAAATTCCGCGGTGCCCTGTCCGGCAATCCGGTACACAATGCGCAGGGCATCCTTTTTGTCGCTTACCTGACAGATGCTGATAGGACGGGGCAGCAAGGTGCTCCGATCCTTGGGGTATACGCCGATGAACTGACCGGCTTTTGCCTGTTCAGCCAGATCTGTAGCGATCCACATGTCAAAAATTCTGGGTGCGATCTCCTTCTGGGAAAGCACGGTTGCTGTGATTTTCTTTTTCATGTTATTGTCCTTTTCTCTTCTATTTATAACGCTATAGCGCTCTTATAAGTGCTCTCTACCATGGGCTCTACGCTTCGTATACGATTCTGCCTCCGCAGATGGTCTTCCTCACTTCACCCTTCAGATTCCATCCGGTAAATGGTGTATTCGTGGCCTTGGACGCATATTTCTCCGGAGTGAACTCCGCTGCGGTATCGATCAGAATCACATCCGCCGGGCCGTCCTCGGCCAGATATCCGGCATCCAGATGGTACATAGCCGCCGGATTGGTACTCATCAGACGCAACAGCTGCTTCATGGTCAGATATCCTCTGTCCACCAGTTCCGTAATGCCCAGCGCCAGAGACGTCTCCAACCCGGTAATGCCGCTGGGTGCCTCTGTGATCGGCTTTGCTTTTTCCTCCGCAGTATGGGGTGCATGATCCGTAGCGATCATATCGATGGTGCCGTCCACCAGTCCCCGGATCACCGCCTGACGGTCCGCTTCCTCCCGCAGGGGCGGATTCATCTTCGCCAGTGTACCGTACTTGATCACGGCATCCTCAGTCAGGGTAAAATGATGAGGAGTGGCTTCCGCGTGGATATTGGAGCAGCGCTTTTTGGCCTGACGCACCAGCTCCACCGCTTCCTTGCTGCTGATATGCTGAATGTCGATGCAGGCTCCGGTCTCTTCTGCCAGCTTCAGGTCCCGCTCCACCAGCGCGATCTCCGCCTCTCTGGCGGAACCGCCGATACCGTAATACTCGCTGGCCTTTCCCCGGTTCACACCGTTGTTCTCGATATATTTCGGATCTTCTTCATGGAAGCTGATGGGCATGTCCAGCTCTGCGGAGATCTCCATGGCACGGCGCACCAGTTCCGCATCCAGCAGGGGCACTCCGTCATCCGTGAATCCTACGGCACCTGCCGTTGCCAGCTTCTTCATATCCGTCAGCTGTTTTCCCTGCATCCCCATGGTCACATTGGCGCAGGTGGTCACATGAATGCCTGTCTTCGCTCCCTTATCCAGGATATAATGCAGCGTCTCCTCACTGTCCACCGCAGGCTTCGTGTTCGCCATCAGTACCACTGTGGTCACGCCGCCTTTTGCTGCTGCCGCAGCACCGGTGTTGATATCTTCCTTTGCCGTAAAGCCGGGATCCCGGAAATGCACATGCACATCCACCAGCCCGGGAGCCACCAATAACCCTTCCGCATTGATCCGGGTCACTTTGCCCCTCGGTTCTATCTTTTCCGCAATCTTTACAATCTTGTCACCGTCGATCAGGATATCATAATTGCCCTCTCTGCCCGACTTGGGATCGATCATGTAGCCATCATGTATCAGTATCATATTGTCTCCATTCCCGGGCTTTTACCACCCGCCTTCGTGACCTGTTTCTCGGAAAAGTTTATCATGTTTTCATAGAAAAGAAAAGAGTGTTATAATAGAAAAAAGGAGGTCTGACGACATGAAAACAAGAGAGGAAGCGCTGAACTACGGATTGTCTTTTCCAAATACTTATATGGAAATGCCCTTCCACGATCCCAACTGGCAGCTGGTACGTGTGAAGGGCAGTAAAAAAGCTTTTCTATGGACTTATGAAAAGGATGGCTTCCTGCATCTGAATGTGAAAACAGATCCTGCCTGGCGGGATTTCTGGCGAAGCACCTTTCCCTCCGTCATCCCGGGCTATCATCTGAACAAAGAGCACTGGAACACCATTATTTTAGATGGTTCGATCCCCGATGAGGACATCCGGCGCATGATCGCAGAAAGCTATGATCTCGTCACCGACAGTCCTACGAAGCGGATCTATGAAGCCGTCAAAAAGATTCCGAAAGGCTGCGTCGCCACCTACGGTCAGGTTGCCGCCATGGCCGGAGAACCGAAGATGGCCCGGGCCGTGGGCAATGCCCTGCACAAGAACCCGGATCCCGACCATATCCCCTGCTACCGCGTGGTCAATTCCAAAGGGGAACTCTCCGGTGCCTTTGCTTTCGGCGGTTCCAACGAACAGGCCAACCGCCTCCGGGCCGACGGCATTGAAGTCATCGGTAATAAAGTGAATCTGGAAAAGTATGGCTTTACGCCTGCTTCTCAAATTTAACGTTGACAATACAGATACCGATACATACCAGAATCAGTGCAAGCAAAGCATTCCATCCCAGTTCTGCGGAGCCCTCGCCCAGCCACCAGGCAGACAGAAGGACACCGAATACCGGGTTCGTGAATCCGAAAATCGCTACTTTGGAGACGGGATTGTATTTTAACAGGATACCCCACAAGGAATATGCCACTGCGGAGATACATGCCAGATAAAAAAGCATGAGCAATGCGCTGACGGATACATGGGGGATCCGTCCGCCCATGCCAAATCCCAACAGCACCATAACGATGCCACCCAGGATGAACTGATAGCCACTGAACATGACCGGATTATCCTTTTTGGAATATTTTTTCATCACACAATCTTTGCTATTATACTATAAGGTGTCATTTTCCGTCAGTCTTCGCGGTATTTTTCTTACAATAATGGGATAATGTATTATTGCTCAAAATTGCGCATTTTGTCATAATATGGTAGAATATTGATAAAATATATCTTTTATATTAGCGATTGAGATCACAAAAAAGGAGAAGTGAACCATGGAATTAGTATATACCAACGCTTCCTGTACGGGCTGCAACAAATGTGTGCGGTCCTGCCCCGTACTCACTGCCAATATTGCGACCGAAGCCGGTAAAGTAATGGTAGACAGTGACAAATGTATTGCCTGTGGGGCCTGTTTTGATGCCTGTCCTCATCAGGCAAGAGATTTTTATGATGATACGGAGAATTTTTTCGCAGCTCTCGCTGCCGGCAAAAAGATCTCTGTGATCCTGGCTCCCGCGTTTCTTGCCAATTACCCCACTGAATATCAGAAAGTTCTGGGATACCTGAAGAAAAAAGGAGTGAACCATATCTGCAGCGTATCCTTCGGCGCGGATATTACCACCTGGGGATACTTAAAGTATATTACAGAGCATAATTTCACAGGCGGTATTTCCCAGCCCTGTCCTGCTGTGGTAACTTACGTGGAAAAATATATTCCGGAGCTGATTCCCCGGATGATTCCCGTACACAGCCCCATGATGTGTACCGCCATTTACATGAAAAAATACATGAATGTCACGGATGAGATTGCTTTCATCAGCCCCTGTATTGCAAAGAAATTGGAGATCACCGATCCCAACTGCGCCGGCTATGTATCCTATAATGTGACCTTCGAAAAGTTAATGAAAAAGATCGGCAACGAATACAATTCCTGCACGCCTTACACGGATGAGCTGGAATACGGTCTCGGTTCTCTCTATCCCATGCCCGGCGGCCTGAGAGAAAATGTGGAACATTTTCTGGGTAAGGAACAGATTGTCCGTCAGGTAGAGGGTGAGCACGAGGCTTATCACTATCTCCGGGAATATGCCGGACGGATCAAACAGCGCAAGCAGGAGCCTTTCATGGTAGATATCCTGAACTGCTCCAGAGGCTGCATCTACGGTACTGCCACCGATCCGGAGCGCAATACAGATGATGTGATGCTGACTCTGGCCAAGATGCGCAACTCCAAGCTGGAACAGAGCTCCGGCAAAAAGCCCTTCGGGAAAAAGAGCAAGAGTCCCTGGGCCGCAGACGAAACACCGGATCAGCGGCTGAAGAATCTCATGGCTGCCTTTTCCGGTCTGAAACTGGAGGATTTCATCCGCCACTATACGAATAAAGCGGTAACCATCAAGGAACCTTCCGAACAACAGGTCAAGGAGATCTTCGATGGCATGAACAAGACCACCCGTGAAGAACAGCACCGCGACTGTGAATCCTGTGGTTATTCCACCTGTAAAAACATGGTGCGTGCGATTTACAATAACGTAAATGTCAAAGAGAACTGTGTTCATTATGTTCGCAGCCTTGCAGAAGAAGAGACCAGGGCTATCGCGCATCTGCGGGAACAGGAAAAGGCAGAGCAGGAGATCCATCAGCAGAAGCTGGCCGATATCACGGAGCGTTTTGTGACCCTCAGTGATAATATCAGCGAACTGAATACTGCCAATGAAGCCTCCGCTAATGAGGCTACCACTCTGGCACAGCACATTCAGTCCATTTCCAATCTGTGCAATGAGCTGAACGAATCTCTGGGGACGATCTCTGACTTTATCAATGTATACAAGCAGAGCAATGCCGATATTTCTTCCATTGCAGGCCAGACCAACCTCCTGTCACTGAACGCCTCCATTGAGGCTGCCCGTGCCGGAGAACATGGTCGTGGATTTGCTGTCGTAGCCGAAGAGATAAGACAGCTCTCCGATTCCACCAAGATGCTGCTGTCCCAGAACAGTGAAAAAGCGGAAGCAATCCTGCCTAAGGTAGCGGGAAGCATGACTTCCATCGAAGAGCTGGTGAACCGGATGAATGAGATGACGGAGAAGGTAGCAACCATTGCTGCCAATACCGAAGAGATTTCCTCCCAGACTACTTTTGTCCAGGAGATGACCGGTGCTTTACGGGACGATGTAAAAGCACTGTAATATTTTTTATCCAATACCGAAAAAGACCTCCGGCAGATTTTTCTGCCGAAGGTCTTTTTCGTTGCAGTTTTTTTACTTTTACTTCTCAATCTGGGAACGGATATCATCCTCCAGAATATGTTCCACATCTTTTGCTTCTTTGCGGATGTTTTGCAGATTTTCACGAATCTCCCGTTCCTCCTGTACGATCTCGGGATGTTCCTTCTTTTCTTCTTTAATGAACATACACAGGAAGCTGATCAGTAATATGATGCAGGAGATCCAGATGGTCCTCGCCCCTATGTAGCCGATCATATGTCCGCCCAGCGCCGCACCAACGGCAAACAGGAAAATGATTCCAAAATAATTGCCGGATTTCCGTAAGATTTTTTTGTCCTTCGTCTTCCCATAGGCACACAGGGATTCCATGCCGCTGCGCAGATTACCGATACACATGGTACTGGCAAAAGCATAACCGTTCACCTTGCGGAAAGCCTGTACCTGCATGGCGCAGGCGAAAGATACCATGGCATTGGCCAGCAGATCCATCTCATTCGGGAAAAATCCCACGGCAAACAGCAACAGAATCTCTATAGCAAGCACCAGCTGCCGCCAGTGGATCCTCTGAGCCTTCTGATATCGCATATGGATGCACTCCGCTGCCGCTACTCCCAACGCGAAGAACAAAAGCGGGGAAAAATACCGAAGCGCCACGGACCAGTTCCGGTCTACCAGATTCTGGGCCAGCAACACGATATTACCGGTCTGGGCATTGGCGAATACCTTGCCACGGTACATATAAGTATAAGCATCCTGTAATCCGCCGGAAATTGACAAAATTCCAGCAATCAGAAACGTCTCTGACATTTGTCCGTGTAATTTACGTTGCATAGTAATTCTCATTCCTTTCAGTAACCTGCAGATTCTGTCTCCGATACATACAATTACCTTCCTACAGGCATCTCCTGATTACAGTACAGGCAACGATATCTTCCGGAAGGTGACAGTTCAAATATGTGGTCACAATTCGTCTCTATACTGGTAATACAACGGGGATTTTTACATTTTATCACATTAACCAGTCTTTGTGGAGGAACCGGATGATACTTTTTTGCAACTTTTCCGTCCCGGATCACGATCAGTGTGATCTGACTGTCCAGATATCCCAGAATATCCAACCGCTCCGGCAACGTCTCGCCCTCAATCTTGATCAGATCCTTGCAGCCGTATTTCTGGCTTTTCACCGATTGCAGCAATGCTACAGACTGCGTCTTGGATTCCAATTCCAGCAATCTGTAGATGTCCATTCCCTTTCCCGCGGGAATATGATCGATCACAACACCATTCTGAATGGATTCTACGTTTAACATAAAAACACCTTCTTTCCCGTCACAGGATCCGTAAGGTCTAACAGACTTAAGATCAATGCCATACGGATAAATTTACCATTCAATACCTGCTGAAAATACGCTGCTCTCGGATCTGCATCCACTTCCGGTGCGATCTCGTCCACTCTTGGGAGCGGATGAAGAACCGGCATGTCCGCTTTCGCCAGATTCAGTTTCTCCTGATCCAAAATGTAGATATCTTTTAACCGGATATAATCTTCCTCATTGAAAAAACGTTCCTTCTGAACTCTGGTCATGTAAAGCACATCCAGCTCTGGCAGCGTCTCCTCCAGGCTGGATACCTCATGGTAGGGGGCTTTGGCCGGTTTCAGAGTATCCTCGATCAGATATTCCGGAACCTTCAGTTCCTCCGGAGAAATGAAATAAAATTCATTGCCCGGATAGCGCACCAGGCTGTTCACCAGAGAGTGTACGGTTCTGCCGAATTTCAAGTCACCGCAAAAGCCAATCTTCAGATGATCCAAGTGTCCTTTGCGCTGTCTTATGGTCAGCAGATCGATCATGGTCTGGGTCGGGTGGTTATGTCCTCCGTCCCCGGCATTGATCACCGGAATCCGGGAATACATGGAAGCTCGGAGCGGTGCTCCCTCTTTCGGATGCCGCATGGCAATGATATCTGCATAGCAGCTGACCACCCGTGCGGTATCTGCCACCGTCTCACCTTTCGTGGCACTGCACTGTTCCGCACCGGCAAATCCCAATGTTCTGCCGCCAAGGTTCAGCATAGCCGTCTCAAAAGATAATCTGGTACGTGTGCTGGGCTCGTAAAATAAGGTTGCCAGTATTTTTCCATCTGCACAATGAGCATATGCAGCGGAATCGGCAGCAATCCGGTCTGCCAGGTCTAAGATTTCCTGCGTCTCCGCTACCGACAGGTCCAGTGAATCAATCAAATGTCGCATATCCTTTTCTCCTCTGTTTACTTTTTTTCAACCGCGTATTATACTATATCCACACGGATACTAAAAATATATAGTTTATATGTGAGGCATATCATTTTTATATGGATATTAGTTTTGAATATTACAAGATTTTCTATTATGTCGCAAAATACGAAAATATCACCAAGGCTGCCATGGTCTTAAAAAGCAGCCAGCCTAATGTGACCCGGATTATTCATATTCTGGAGGATCAGCTGGACTGCCGTTTATTTCTCCGGGAACCCCGGGGACTGAGGCTGACCGAAGAGGGAAAACGGCTCTATGCCCATGTTGCCATCGCCTGTCAACATCTGTTGGATGCGGAAGCCGAACTGTGCCGGGACAAAAACGTGTGCAGCGGCACCATTGAACTGGGTGTCACCGAGACCGCCCTGCATTTATTTCTGTTACAGAATCTCCATGATTTCCAGACTGGCTATCCGGAGATCAAAATACGTATCCAGAACAATACCACTCCGGAGATTCTGAAATCTCTGCAGAACGGTCGGCTGGATCTGGCTGTTGTGACAACCCCTTTTGAACTTCATGATGCTCTGGCCTGCGAAGATCTGCTGACTTTCCGGGAGGTTCCCGCCGGCGGCCCCGACTATGCCGCCTTGTCTGATCGTCCCATGACGCTGAAAGAATTCCGGCTCCATTCCATCATTGGTCTGGGATACGGCACCGCCAGCTATGAATATTACCGGAAGGTATTTATTGAACAGCATCTGGACTACGAACCCGCCATGGAAGTAGCTACCGCCGATCTGGTCATCCCTCTGCTCCAGAACAATCTGGGAGTGGGCTTCGTGCCGGAGCCTCTGGCAGCTCCCTTTTTTGAAAACGACAGTCTCGTTCCGCTGACCTTAAATGTGCCTCTACCGTCCCGCGAAGTAAAAATGCTGTGGGACAAAAGCCGCAGTCAGAGCCGGGCTACCGCTACTTTCTGCAGTTATCTACGGGAACGCTGTCAGCGTAATCTGCCGATCCTGGATCCTGAAAATGTGTCTGTTGCTGGCAACTAAATCATATTTCAGGAGGAAAAAATTTTGACCCGTTAACTTTGCTGGCTGCGCTGGTGTGCGTCACTTCCCTGATCTTTGCCACCAATGATATGTATGGTTTTATCAGCTGGCGGCGCCGGGAGATTTTGATGGATCTGTAAGAACCATTCGTTTAATCATAAAGCACGGTTTTATCCAGAAGTTCTGTTTTTAACACAATGTAAGGCGTGGAGGGTTTCCCTGCGCCTTCCTTTTGTCCGGTGATATCCGGGCCTAAGAGGCTGGTGCTGACATGAATGGCATCGTCCGTCAGATACAGGGCATCCACAGCAATGCTGTACCCACCGGTCTTCTGCTCACCGTAACCAATACTGATATAGAGGTTCTGATTATCACTGTAGGTCAGCTGAAATGGCTCCGTTCCTTTTTCAGCGATTACTGTCTTTAATTCCTCGGGAATTTTTTCTTCACTGAGTACCGTAAAATCCAGATCTCTGAGTTTCACATTCTCTTTCGAAAGCAGACCGCAGCCTGTGAGCAGCAATGCCCCCAGTACTGCGGTCATTATGATTTTCCACTGTCTCCATTTGATTTTCATCCGTCATCCACCGTTAAAACTTCCTTATTGCATATTTATGTGAAAAAAGCAGAAATATACTCCTGTTCTGTACCTATCTCATTAATTTTCATCCTTTTCTCCTTTGAAGATGTGCGTTATAATAGGTGAAGTGCGTCAAAAGACGCCTTACAGAAAGATGAGGGAATCATAATTATGAATGATAAATTCAGCAGGAAAGTCTTCTGCGACGGTATCCGCGACGGCTTTCCCATTGCTCTGGGATATTTCGCAGTATCATTTTCTTTGGGAATTGCCGCAAGACATGCAGGCTTTACCCCCATGCAGGGTTTTCTGGCAAGCCTGTTAAATAACGCTTCCGCCGGAGAATATGCAGCCTTTACCCTGATTGCGGCACAGGCCACATATCTGGAAGTGGCGATCATCACGCTGATTGCCAATGCCAGATATCTACTCATGAGTTGTGCGCTGGCCCAGAAATTTTCTCCCAGCACGCCCTTTTTCCACCGTCTGATCATTGCTTACGATGTCACCGATGAGTTGTTCGGCATTACCATTGCCCGGCCGGGTATCCTGAATCCGTACTATACCTACGGTGCGATCCTGTTGGCAGCGCCCGCCTGGGCCGGAGGAACCGCCTGCGGTATCATCGCCGGAAATGCGCTGCCTCTTCGTGCTGTCAGCGCCCTGAGTGTTGCGTTATACGGAATGTTTCTGGCCATTATCATTCCGCCTGCCAGAAAAAGTAAGATCGTGGCTGCTCTGGTAGCAATCAGCTTCGCACTGAGCTTTGCCTGCAACTATCTGCCCGGGATTTCTTCCCTGTCAGAAGGTACGAGAACCATCCTGTTGACCGTGATCATCTCCGGTGCTGCAGCAATCCTGTTCCCGGTGAAGCAGGATGCAAAGGAAGCCGTTCCTGCGGAAAACGGAGAATCTGTACAGAAAGGAGACCACGTAAATGAATAATTATATTTATATTGCTGTTATGGCGGCTGTCTCCTATACGATCCGTGTCTTACCCCTGACACTGATCCGTAAACCCATCAAGAATCAGTTTATTCAGTCCTTTTTGTACTATGTACCTTACGTGACGCTGGCCGTCATGACCTTCCCGGCCATCATCCATGCTACCCAGACCCCCATTTCCGGACTGGTGGCACTCATTGCCGGTATCATCGCCGCATGGCTCGGTGCCGGACTGTTTCCGGTATCCGTGATCTGCTGTGTGCTGGTGTTTGTGATCGAATTGTTTGTATAATGCCTTGTAATAAAACACGCCATTGAGAAGGATTCCTTCCCCATGGCGTATTTTTATGGTCCGGCTTCTTCACAGAAGCTTTTACAAATCATATTTTTTTAACATTTCCTGTACGAATTCCGGATCCTGCAAACGGGCGACCTGATCTCCCTCCCCTGCAGCATCCATGTGGGCAATCAAGGTGGACAGTCTGGCACGTTCCTGCTCTGCACCGCTGTCCCGGACATAAGCATCCCTGGCATGCTGATCCCGCACCATTTTCATATGTCCATCGTACATGGCTCTCGCCCATCTTCCCAGACTTATATGTCTTACCTCTTTCACCTCTTCCAGAATTCCGGGGTTCTTTGTCAAGGTTTCCAACATCTACGATTCCCTGCTTCTGGTATTTATATCTGCGCCACAAATTACGGAACAGTTCTTTCATGCAGTAATCCCACTTGGGCCTTGCTGTCATTTGCATTCTTCTATGTGAGAGGTTCGCCGCCTCCCATGTTTACCTTTTATCAGAATGGGATAAGCGACCGAATGGTCCTGAAATATCAGAATTGCTTCCCAATGTGTATTTTGATGACAGCAAATAGTCTCAAAACTGTCAATTTGGAAAACAAATGTTTTGCGCAATAGCCATCGAAATTATTGCGCACTTTTTGTTACATTTTTATCTTTGATGGATGATAATATGCTATAATATATATGTGCAAGCGGTTGTTCGATTATGTTTTGTGAGAGGATTACTTATGCAACATTTTAGCAAGCAATTACGTACACGGCTGTTGACTCTGTATCTCAGTGCGGGACTGGTCATAGGCTGGCTGCCCGGATGCGGCAGTCAGGATCTGGAAATCGCAGATACAGTGGCAGAATCCGCAGTTACCGCTACTGCAGATGCCACGGATGTCATCATTTTTTCCCAGCCGGAAGGGCCGGAGGAGTCTACCGTTTATGTGGAGCCGGTGGACGGCATTTCCGATGATTTTTACCGTGGTATGGACGTATCCGCAGTATTGGCTCTGGAAAACAGTGGCGTGAAATATTATAACTTTGACGGAGAAGAGCAGGATGTATTTATGACGCTGGCGCAGGCTGGTGTGAACTATATCCGTCTCCGGGTCTGGAACGATCCCTATGATGAGAACGGCAACGGTTACGGTAGCGGCAACAATGACGTGGCGACTGCCATCACTCTGGGACAACGTGCCACGCAGTATGGCATGAAGGTCTGCATTGATTTCCATTATTCCGATTTCTGGGCAGATCCCAAGAAGCAGTTCGTTCCAAAGGCCTGGGAAGGTATGAATATCGAAGAAAAATCCGACGCTCTCTATAACTTCACTCTGGAAAACCTGACGCAGATTCTGGATGCCGGTGTGGACGTCGGTATGGTACAGGTGGGCAACGAGATCAACAACGGCATGTGTGGAGAGACAGATGCATCAAACGTTCGAAAACTGTTGGCCTCCGGCAGTAAGGCTGTCAGGGATGCTGCCACTGCTTCCGGAAAAGATATTCTGGTGGCTGTACATTACACCAACATCGATGATATGAAAAAGCTGGATACACTGCTGACCGGTCTGCAGGTAAAAGAAATCGATTATGATATTGTAGGTCTTTCCTTCTATCCCTACTGGCACGGCACGATGGACGATCTGAAAAATGCCATTATCCATATCCGTGATACTTATGGCAAAAAGGTATATGTAGCGGAAAACGCTTACTGTTATACTTCGGAAGACGGCGATGGCTCTGCCAACAGTATCAAGGGAACCGATGATCTGGCAGAAGGATATTCAGCCAGCGTACAGGGGCAGGCCAACGAAGTGCGGGATGTCTGTGCGGCTGCCAGCGAGGCCGGTGCCGAAGGCATCTTCTACTGGGAAGGTACCTGGATCCCGGTCGGTCCCGCCGATGCTGATAATTCTGCCATCTGGGAAAAATACGGCAGCGGTTGGGCCAGCAGTTATGCAGGCGGTTATGATCCAAAGGATGCCGGACAGTATTACGGCGGAAGCTCCTGGGACAATCAGGCCATGTTCGACTTCACCGGACATCCTCTGGCCTCCCTAAATATATTTAAATATCTGAAGTACGGAGCCACTGCTCCTCTGGCGATAGACACCATCCCCGAAATAGTGGTGTCCTGCAATATCGGTGCGGAAGTCAAGCTTCCGGATACCGTAAGTATCATCTATAACGATCGTTCCGAAGAACAGGTTCCTGTCACCTGGGATGCTGAAGATATTGCCGCCATCGACACGGAAAACGGCGGAGAGTTCACAGTTGCCGGATCTCTGGATGAAGGTACGGAAGTTACTGCCATTGTCACGGTAGAACGGGTCAATTATGTACAGAATCCCAGCTTCGAGGATGACGATACTTCCATGTGGACCGTAACCTATTCCGGTGAAACGAATCCCACCGACTATCAGGTCAAAGCTGCCGATGCCCACAGCGGTGAGGTAGCTTTCCACTTCTGGTCCGGTACCTCCGATATGGACTTTTCCATTGAGCAGAGCTTCACAGATCTGGAACCCGGTACTTATGAATTGTCCGCTTTCTCACAGGGCGGTGACCTGGCAGCGGATGCTTCCATGGAGCTGTATGCTGTCGTAGACGGCAAGGAACTGACAGTGCCTTTTATGCTCACCACCTATGCCGACTGGCAGAATCCCACCGTCTCCGGTATCAAAGTCACCGACGGCTCCCTGACCATTGGTGTGAGATATCAATGTAATAAGAACAGCTGGGGAACTCTGGATGATGTGACATTGCATCGGGTCGGGAATTAAATAGAAAGTTAGTTAAATACATTGGCAAAATCAACGAACTCCCGGAGCATGCGATACACATGTCTCGATGTAAGGTCTCCGGATGTGA
>ERZ1694708.60-NODE-60-length-63345-cov-11.977453_pt1 | contig 63345 bp, 42 predicted proteins | sample MGYA00581714_ERZ1694708 | MGnify/ENA primary metagenome ERZ1694708 (study PRJEB42213, sample SAMN07424259) | human gut metagenome | biome: ENVO:00009003; feature: ENVO:2100002; material: ENVO:00002003 | host: Homo sapiens | place: USA | collected 2014 ...
TTATGCGATCGTCGGCAGCGTCAGATGTGTATAAGAGACAGCTGTCATACAAACATTTCTGCTCTTCAATCTTCTGCAGCGCCAGTTCCATGGCTTTGCCCAGCGGCGTCAAACCGCCGGCTTCCATTGTCGGCGCGGTAAAGTTCATCGCGTCAATCCAGTCAGACGAAATAACCGCTTCGTCTTTGCCGAAAGCCTTAATAATCAGCAGCTGCACCCGCGAACTGGCGTCAATATCTTCTTTCAGCTCTTTCTCCAGGGCTTTCAGGCCTGCATTAAGCTGTTTAATCGGTTCGCCGCGCATAGAGCCGGAACAGTCCAGAACCAAAACGCAGGGCGTGCGCTCATTGGCATTATCGGCAAATTCCACATAGGGAATCATTTCATCAACAAATTTATCGTCGCCGGACATCATTCACTCCTTTAATAGCGCGGATATTTATGCGGATAGCCGCTTCCCTCAATCGGTTCCGGATTGGACACTTTGCCGCAGCCGCTGACTTCCAGCACCATCAGGGAAATTAAGACAAGAGACACTAATTTAAAAAAGTTTTTCATTTCTTAACCTTTTTGTTGTCTGATAAGCAATTATATAAATATATACTCTCAAAGCAACCGAAATACAAAAACTAAAAGTCAGTTATTAATAGGCAGATGATAAAAAAATATCTAAACATAGCATTGGCGGTTTTTGTCCTTGGCGGCTGGGGCGGCCTTTTCAAGCCGGATCCGGTCAATATTTATGCCGAACCCCGGGCGTTGCCCCAGCGGGAGATGTTTCGTTTTGCCGAAAACGGAGAGGCCTATAAACTGAATGATTTCAAAGATCAGTTTGTCATTGCCAATTTTTGGTCGCGTTATTGTTCGCCCTGCCTGCGGGAGCTTGATAATCTGAATAACTTCAGCAAAAAGGTTGCCGATAACGGCATTAAGGTTGTTATTATTTCTCCTGCAAGTGAATGGCACAGTCTTGAAGAACAGCAGAAGTTTTTGCAGAAATACGGTGCGCCGGATTTGGACTTTTACGTTGACAAGAAAGGTGACCTTTCCGCCGACCTGGGAATTTTTACTTCGCCGAACACGGTTCTGATAAACCGCCACGGTAAGGAAATCGGCCGTATCCGCGGCTCCGTCGAATGGGACGATGACGAGGTTATTGAATATATTTATAAAATAAAAGCGCAAAACAACCAGTAAAAGGACCGATTATGCCTGAAAAACTATATATCAGCTGGGATGAATTCCACCGGCACACCCGTGAATTAGCCCAAAAGCTTAAAGCCAATAATTACAGCAAAATCGTTGCCGTCAGCCGCGGCGGACTGCTCCCGGCCGGAATTCTCGCCTATGAGCTGAACATTCGCAATGTCGAAGTTATCAATATGAGCAGTTATGACGGTGAAACCCAACGTCAGGATAAGGATATTACCGTCAAGGCAGATATCGGCACGGTGGATGAGCAAACCCTGATTGTCGATGATATTTCCGATACCGGCAAAACCTTTAATCTTCTGCGTCCCAGATTTCCCCGGGCCGCTTTTGTCAGCGTCTATGCAAAACGGCAGGGAACCGCCGCGGTGGATGTCTATGTCAGGGATATTCCCGACGTTTGGCTGGTTTTCCCTTGGGATTAAACAAGCTCTACTTTACGTTATGCTTGCGGATGTTTGCGTAGAACACGGGTATGAGGTATCTCTTTACCGTCATTCGGCTTTTTTTACAATTATCTTGGTTTTCTTTTTATGCCACTGCCCGGCTTTTCTTGTTTATGTCATTGTCCGGTTTTTCTTATTTATGTCATTGCCCGACTTGATCGGGCAATCTGTCTGCGGCTGCGGTTGTCTCGTTTTAGGATACTCCGATCAAGCCGGAGTATGACAACAACAAAGGCCATTACTTTTTTGTTTATGTCATTGCCCGACTTCTTTTTTATTTATGTCATTACCCGACTTGATCGGGCAATCCAACAGTTTATCTTCTAGCATCTACGGCTTTTCTCCCTGTCATCTACGGCTTTTCTCCCTGTCATCTGCGATCCGGCTTGACCGGATAATCCATGCCGCAGAATATCATTTTCTCGGTCCTCTGTTGTCTCACCCGCCGGGAGAGGCATGACCGGAGCATCAGCCATAAAAAATCCCCGGAATGTCCGGGGATTTTTGTTCAAAACAACAGTTCTATATTTCCGGAAAAATATTTTTGCCGCGGCTCATACGGGTCATCTGGGTTTCGATAGAAGTTGCCAGATTCAGTTTGCCGCCTTTAATAATGCCGCGAACCTGATCGCCCCGGGTTGAATCCGGATTGGTAAACAAATAGCTGACCAGCGGCGTTTTGTTTTTTACGCCGTGCAGTGTTTGGTGAAGCACGCCCAGCATACCGCGGGAAAACAGGTCATAAGCCAGTTCTTCGCTCATCGCTGTGGAGGAGGCGTATTTAACCACCGAGTTAATCGCATCGGTAATGTTGTTGGCGTGAATGGTTGACAAAACCAGGTGTCCCGAAGTGGCGGCGCGCAAAACTTCACTTGCCGTATCCGGGGTACGGATTTCGCCGACCATAATAAAGCGCGGTTTGGAGCGCAAAGCCGATTTTAAGCCCTCGCCCCAGTTGCCGTTCGGCGGCAGCGTTTGCTTGCACAGGCCCAGACCTCCCGCAACCGAATGATAAACGCCGTCCAGCGGCATTTCGGTCGGGTCTTCGATTGTGTAGGCAAAGCCGCCTTCCATCGTCAGATATTCTTTCATCAGGCTGGAAATAGTGGTTGTTTTACCGGCACCGGTCGGACCGGCGCAGAGAATCAGCCCCGAAGCATTGCTGAGGGAAAGCAGGTATTGTGAAAGTTCAACCGGATATCCCAGACTGTTGAACGGCGGCACTTGTTTTGGCATTTTACGGGCGCAGTATTGAATGCCGTAAATGGAAACCGTCCGTTCCACGCGGTAAAAAATCTCGTCAAACATAACCGAATAACTGGGGTTGTTGCCGTCCCATGACTGTTCTATCAAGTCAAAAAAATCGTCAAAATCTTCGGCTTCCAAAACCTCCAGTCCGTTAGGCGTAACGTTGTCGGGGATATAGGCAATTTTGTCCGGCGTAATGTAGATATCCGAGAACAAAACTTCATTTAGTTTAACCATGTTTTCCTCTTTAGTTTTTTATAATTTAAGGCAAAGGAGCATTTTCTGCGGCATTTTGTTGAATCTCTGCGGAAATTTATCCTTTGTCAGACTCTGTCACAAATAATTATCGCCCTCAACCAAACATGGGGTCAGTTTAACATTAAAAAGAATAATATTTATTTAATCTTTTATGACATTTTTAAGCTTAAACCGCAAATTAAACGCTCTTTTTTCTGCCGCGGGATATAAAAAACCCCGGCATAACCGGGGTTTTTCTTAAGCACTTATACAACTACATGTAATACCAAGTGATTGTTGTATAACCATCATCTGTAGCGCAAGTCGTGGCTGCATCTGCCGGTGTAACCGGTAAGTGCATATTATCCCATGCAGCTGCACCTTTAGCCGCGGCATTACCAAAGTTTGGAGCATTCTGACCTTCCGGCACTGCATCACTGACCTGAATACCGATAAAACCGGAAGATGCGCCGGAACCCCAGTCTGAAGTAATAAGCTGGACGCAAGCTTCCTGACCCATGTTTTCATACGAAACTCTGAACGCAGAGGCTGTTTGCTGATTGTAATTAACTGTTCCGATGGTAACTTCACCTTGGAAAGCATTAACCAAAGTATTAGCACCTACAGCAGAGTCAGCCCCTTCCATTTCAGCCGGAACGACACCCATATCTAATGCATTTTCTGTCGCCAAACCGGAATAATTGCGCTGGCCGGAATACAAAGTACGGATATTGGCTACCATCATGGAAACCTGATCCATTGTTTTGGTAATTTTAAATTTTGTCATTGCTTTTGAATAACCTGCGATACCGCCGACAGACAGAACGCCGATAATTGCGAGCACGCCGAGCATTTCCACCATGGAACGGCCGGTCTGTTCATTTTTTTCAAGTAAGTTAACCATTTTCTTTCTCCTTAGTTCAACTGCATTCTATCATAATTATAACAGGTTAAAATTTTGTTACAATTCTGGCTTTAGCTATATCTTTTGCTCTTTATTTATAACTTTAGTCATAAAAAATAAAACTTTATTCAAAGCGCCAGGAAACAATATTGTTTTTGCCGCAATATTTGGCTGCGTCTTGTTTGGTAATCGGCAGCGGATTACTTCCGCCCCAGTTAAATTCATAGCGCTGTTCGCCGTTGCTGATAATCATCTGCAACAGGCTCAGGCTCTCCCTTTCGTTCAGCCGAAAAGCGGCCATAACCGTACATTCGCTTTTGTTGAGTTCGGGAAACGTAACCGTAAAATGACGCGTTCCCGGCATGATAATGCTGCCTTGTTCATCTTCGCCGATAATAACCGGTTTGCCGAAAGCGTTTTGCAGTTTGCCGTCAATCAGCATGCCGCCGGCTTCCAAATTGTTTTTGATGACCGTTTCGGTGTTGAGCCCCCAATATCCCGGTTTGGTCTGATAAAACAGCCGGATGTTGTTGGCTGTTTGTGCCAGTTGGGTTGCCGCGATTTCAATTTTGGGATTCGGCCGGATAATCCAGGCCAAAACAATAATAATCGCCGCCGTCATAACCGTAATGGCAATAATAATTTTCTGATCCAGCTTAACCGCACGACGGTAAGCATAAAAACGCTGTTTCAGAAAAAGCAGATAATCTTTTATTTTTTTCATTGTCTTATCCCATTCCGCTGGTGATTTGGTCTTGCATATCGAAAACGCCCATAACCGCCCAGGCAATAACGCCGCCGACGGACAGCAGGGCAACCATGTTCAAAACGCTGGCTTTTTGCTCAATAACATAGACCGATTCTTCCAGCCAGTCGTTGGCCAGCTTGTCCATTGCCTCTTCAAAATTGTCCAGTTCGGAATAAATCTTCAGGTCGGCAATAATCTCCCTGTCCGGGAAATCCAGCCCGGTTTTTTCCAGAGCTTGGCCGAGGTTGTCGCCGTTATTGACGAAGATGAGCGTCTTATCGATTCTTTCCCGCAGATAAGGGTTTGCATCACGCCGCAGTGCCTGTAATGCGGTTGAAACCGGCGTACCGCTTTTGACCAGAGCAGACATCGCCAGCAGCCAGCTGATGCCTGAAAAGACTTTATACAACGACCATGGCGGCAAATTGTCGAAAAATGAACGGATTAAACCTCGCCAAATGCCGATAGTCAGGTAAATAATCGCCATCACTGTCGGCAGAGCCGCAAAAGCAACCGTCCAGTAGGTTCTGATCCAGTCGGAAACGTCAACCAGTGTTTTCGCCGATCCGCGCCAGCGCACATTCGGGGCGGCTTCCTGCATCGGCGGCACCATGTAGGCGCCGATACCGTACAAAATCAATACCGACATAAACATCAGGAATGCCGGATAAACGATAGCCCCCACAATCGGACGCACCATTTTGGTCGTTCCTTCCGTTACTTTAATCAGGTTTAATAAAGCGCTTTCAAGATTAGAGACGTCACCGGTGGAAAGCATCAGTCTTTCACGCGCCGGAGCCCAGCCTTTCAGGGCGTCGGCAAACGTCAAACCGTTTTGCAAAGACTTGGACCACGCTGCAATGGCGATTGCAATCGGCTCGCCTGGACTCTTGCCGCCGTTGCTGGCGCCGTCGTACAGCAAGTCAAGCGCATCCATCAGCGAAAAGCGGTTAGACATCAGTGAGGCGATTTTCCGATACATTTTCAGTCTTGTCTTGTTAGACATTTTTGTAACAAGTTTGGCATACTGTATTTCAACCGCGCCGACGCTTTTCATTGCGCGGGTCAATGTCTCGGAACGTTTTTTATCGTCTTGTGCCATAAAATCCTCCTAGTAAGCCGGACGTTGGTCAAGCAGGCCGCACCAGCGCTCAACCTCGTCCAAATCAATATAGCCCTTGAGCATACGTTCGATTGCGGCGTCTTTCAACGGTCGCCCATTCAAATCGCTGGTCCAGTAATCAATTGCTTTGCGGGTTTCGCCGGCAATCATCAGCTCCAGAAAAACCGCATCCGGCAAAATAATTTCCGGCACGCTCATACGCCCTTTAATTCCCTTGTTGTCGCAAAATTTGCACCCCGGTCCGCGCACATAGGTATTTTCAATACCGAAATCGCCCAGGGCAATCTTCAGCCGCTTGACCGCCGGGTCGTTAAGCCTCTCTTTGACCGAGACCCGGCAATGCGGACATAATTTGCGGAACAAACGTTGTGAAATCAACCCTTTAACCAATTCGGGATCCGCCAGCATATATGGCTGAATCCCCATGTCTCGCAGTCGGGTGATAATCGCCGGGGCGCTGTTGGCATGCAGGGTCGTCCATACGCCGTGTCCGGATAATGCCCCCTTAAAAGTTAATTCTGCCGTAGCCAAAGCACGGGTTTCGCCCACCATCATAACGTCCGGGTCTGAACGCAGTGCCGCCGACAATGCCTTGGTAAACATTTCGGCCTTTTCTTCTTCGGTATTGGCATTGGTAACCGGCATCTGCCGGGCGCCGGGAATAGGATATTCCGGCGGGTCTTCCACCGTAATCAGGTTAATTTCGTAATTTTTTTCCTGCAACAGTTTAATCATGTTGCGTTGCAGGGTTGTTGATTTTCCCGAACCGGTCGGCCCGGCAATAACACTCAATCCGGTCGGAACCGCCCGCAGCCGGTAAAACAGGTTTTCTTCATATTCGCCGAAACCCAGAGCCTGCAAATCGCCGCTGCCGTCGGGATTTTCATCGGCATACAGCAGACGCATGACCAAATATTGCGAACCGAACGCAATCGGGTTAAACTGCAAACGGATAGCCAGAACGTTATGCGGCAGCATCAATTTGCCTTTGGAGCCGCGCAACGGTGTTGATCCCAGTTTCTGGGCGCCCTGAAACTCGTTTTGCGCATAGTTTGAGTCGGAAATGTCTGCCGAAGCGAAAGCGGCGCGGACAAAAGATTCGCCCCAGTCTTTGTTATACTCCATCACCGTTTGCATCATACCGTTGACGCGAAACATAATCTGCGTGCTGTCGGCCACCACAACGTGAACGTCTGACACCTTTACCGCGGCCGCCCGGGCAATTACGTTAACGAAGTCTTTCTGCATTTGCAGTTGGTCAAGGTCTTCATCGCCCTCAATGTCCGACATCGGCTGTGCGCGTTCGCCGTAAGCGTAAACGGCATTGATTTCGTTTTGGCTGACATAGGTCGGTTTGCTGATGTTCAGATGTTTTTTGCGGGCCAGAACTTCGAAACTTAAAACGCGCCCGTCAAATTTATGAGATTCGACAACCAGAAAACGCCCATCGGCAAACAAAGCCAGCAAACGCCGGGTATCGTCATTGATAACCAGCGAAGAACCCGGAAGCGTCAGAAGCTTGTTCCCGCCGCTGAAAAGGTCATCAATCAGATTATATTTCTTTCCTCCGCCTGCTTCTGAGGCGCCGATAACCTGACCTGAAGTCTTTCCGGCGTCGGAAGCAGCTTCTTGAATTTCTGATTCGTCGGCCATTTTTTTACTTACCTGATAAACATCCCTTCACGAAGGCTGGGCAATCCCTGACTTGAATTCAAGCTTGGCAGGGGTTCCAAATCATTGTCGCCGTTTCCGCCCCTTTGCGGCAGCGGGGTAATTCCGGCTCTGGCGGCGGAAGATCTGACCGGTTCACGGTCAAGTACGCCGCCGGCGGCAAAGTATAAATAATCTTTGGTACCGTTTTTGTCAGCCCGCAGATAAGTCTGCGAAATTTCGTCAACCGTATGACCGCTCTGCAGAACCGTTCCTTTCTGAACCATAAAGGAAGAACCGCTCTTATTGATTAATTTGGCCGCCAGTTCGTTGCCTTTTCCGCTGATTTCCATAATCGCGTATTCGTCAGACAATTTCTGATTCTTTTTCTCTTCGGCATTTTCTTCCGAGGCCGAGGCAAAAGGATTGGTCTTGTCTTTGTTCTTCGCTGTATTTTCTTCTTCTCTGGCCAGCTTTTCCGCCTCCAGTCGTGATTTCAGGATGGAAATCTGCGTTTGCAGATTGGCCAATTCGCGGCTGTAATTCTTTTTTGCCGTTTCTGCGGCGTCGGCTGCCTTGGAAGCTAACTGAGCCAAGTGGTTAAGCTTCATTTTAAAGTTCTTGACCAATTTTTCTCTGTCTTCCTCGGTCTTAACGATTTCTCCGTACAGACGGGCATTGTTTTCAATCCATTTCTGGTTGGTATCCAGCATTTGCTCTTTATATGCGTTGACAATATTTTCCTGTCTCAGCTTTTCATAGGCAATGTTAAGCTCTCTCAGCTTCTGCTCTTCTACCAGCAGTTTGCGTTCCTGCTCTTTTTCCCATTCGATCCGCTGCCGTTCTTTTTCCGCTTTTTTCTCATTAATTTCATCAACGGCCTTTTGCCGGGCGGCTTTAATTGCGGCAATCTCGTTTTTAACTTTTTCCCGGCGCAGTTCCAAAGTCAGCAGGCTGGTTTGTTTTTCCAAATCAGACATCTGGTTAAATAATTCATTGTCAACCTGCGATAGAATTCCTTCGCCGAAGTTGCTGCTTTCCGGTGTCGTCGGCTGCGGTCTGGACAGCGGGGACAATGTCGGATTAGCCGGCTGCACTTGCGGCGCGGCGGCAGGCAACCCTGCTGACGGAGCCTGATTGGCTGCAGTCATAGGCTGTATCGGGGCCGTATTGTTGGCCGCATTGTTATCCGGCGGCAATAAACCGCTGTCACCGTTCAAATTCGGCAGATTTAAGTCATTTGATGCATTCTGATCCGGCCCGGTCAGAGGAATAATCGCTTCATCGTCAGACTGCGGCGCCGGAAGTTCTGTCGGAGCATCATCATTTAACGAAGGCGGAACCAGCAAGCCGCTGTCGTCATCGGTATCGTTCAGCGTTATTTCGCTCGGAAGGGCATTGGCTGCACCTGAATTCGGAAGTTGGGCATAAGCCGGCTGCCCGGCTGCGGCTGCAATAATCAGCGCCAGAGCTGTAATGCCTAAACTGTTTCTGATATTATAATACATAGATTGCTCCCTCATAATGCCACTTCTTGCTGGTAACGTCATATTTTATATTATTAATCTCAAGTCCTGAAAATTTTGTTAATAAATCATTCCAGACCGACGGATTTTGCATCGAGTCAAAACTGAATTTGACCGACCGGTAAATGTTTTTGCGCGGCGAAGTATAAGAAAAACTCGTCAGGGAGATTTTCTGCCCGATAGCCTGAAACATATTGTTCAGTACGTTTTTCAAATCCACGTCCATATATTGCGGCGGCGACGAGATAATATCAACCTTATTTAAAGGAACAGAAACCATCATCGTATTTCCGTCATCGGAAACCGATTTGCCCGAAAAATTAATGCCGGACACGTTTAAAGCCTTATCAATCCAGCTGATACGGCCGACTTCTCGAGTCCAGAACGTGGTTACACCGCTGGGTCCGCAGGATAAACCGCCGATTTTCCAGCCCGGAGGCATAATTCGAATTAATGCATTGATGCCGTCACGGCATTGCAACATAATATCTGTCGGGTTATTTAAACGCTCCCACGGCTTTATCTCGGGCGGTTCCTCCACCGGTTTAACGATTTTGGGCTGAACCGGGGCGATAATCGGCCGTTTCGGCGGACTGAAAAACAAACTGCTGATAATGCTGGACAGCAGCCAGAAACCGATAATGCCGGAAACGGCAATAACCGCAATCAGCTTGGTTCCCCGCAACGCTTTAATCTTTTGCAGTTTGCCTTTGGCACCGCGTTGTAAAAGTTTTCCTAATTCCGGATATTCGGTCTCTTCAATTTCCCATTCCGGCGGAGCAATTTTGCGGCCCCAGTCCGGCACGGCCAGCATCGACAGAAACTGGTTTTTGGCGTCTTCCTCGTTAAGAAAGAGCATATCGCCGTCAGACAGGATAATATCGTTACGGACGCAGGTGTACCACCAGCCGTTTTTGACTTTGAATACGCCGACGAAAGAAGAGCGGTCGCTTAATGCTGTGGCCAGAGAAACCGCCGCGGCCGGTGTTCCCGACTTATATCCTTCATGCGAGACGCAAATACCGAACTGCGGCGCTTTGCCCGGTTTGATACAGAAAAGGTCAGCCCCTTCCAAAACGCCGGCGGAAGCTTCTTCCACTTCCGCATACGGATCGTCTTTGTTCTGCAAGGGCTGCCAGAACAAACTGGTGGCGTAAGACGTTCCTTCGATGTTAATCTCCGTCCCCCAGGAACGGTTAACATTCGAATCAAAGTCTTGATCTTGAAACTTAGCGTCTTCCAGCACCATTTGTTTTTTTCCTATATTAATCTTTCATTCTTGATTCCGGAGATAACGGAGAATCCAGAACCACCGGCGTCAGGATAATGACCAGAATGCTTCTGGTTTTGCTGGCTGTGGCCGTACCGCCGAGCAGTGAGTTGTTGGCCGAACCGACACCGGATTTTTCACTGGTATTTTCAACCCGTTCATAACCGGTCAGTACCAAAGACTGTCCTGATTTCATCGCAACTTCCTGCGTAAACCCGCGGGATTCGATAATCGGGTTCTGAATATATTGTCCGCCGCCTTCGCTGGTCTCGCCGTCGGTACGGTCATCCAGACTGACTTTTTCCAACGAAATCAAATCCGAAAGGGTTAGGTTAAACATCAGCATTAACCGTCCGTGTTCCAGAATACGCGGCAAAACGTCCATGGTAAAACCGGTTTCGATTTCTTCGGTCTCTGTCGAAACGTCATAGTAGCTGGCATCGCCGCCGCTGTTGGTTTTGGTAATTTCCGAAATATAGTTCTGCTTTTTAACAACCTGAATCGGGGCAGGTTTGTTGTTCAGCGTGGTAACCGTACCGCTGGTAATCAGGTTGGTCGTTCCCTGAGTTGACAAAGCCTGCAGCGCACCGTTAACGGTAACGTTTCCGGGCAGCAGGGTCATTGTCAGGTTCTTGGTGACGTCTTGCCCCAAACCGCCGGCAATACTGGAAACGCCGATGCTTTCGCCCTGCGGACTTTTCCAAACGGCAGACAAGTCCAAACCATATTGATCGCTGTCGTCAATGCTGACCTGCAGAACTTTAACGCTGATGGCCACCTGACGTGACAAGCGGGTATTTTGCTCGTTAATATATTTAGCCACCTTTTTAATGTCGTTCGGTGTTGCGCTGACGGTAATCGTACCGTTGGACGGATCCATCGTGTACTTTGAATCTTTGTCCAGCATGTTCTTTATGGCAGTTTCAATATTCTTCCAGAAATCCATCTTGGTACTGCTTTGCAGTGAGATGGAAGACGAACCGCCGCTGCCCTGTGAAGAACCGCCGACATTAACCGAAAGGGACGGCGTGCTCGGCAGCGTATATAAAACGAAAGTCCTGGTAACGAATTTGTAAAAATAAATTTCTTTACGGTCATATTTCCACCAAATGCCGAAACGGGAACCGATTTCGTTCAACAGCCCGCTCAGCGGCCCCTGATAGGAAACCAGCATCTTGCTGGGATCGGTCCAGTCCGCGTTGATAGCTTGTGCCGTCGGCTTGTTTTTGGCGCCGTTGCTTAAAACTTCTTTTTCCAAATGTGTTGCGTAACTGACGCGCATTCCGGTAATTTTGTTAATCATATCGCCGATTTCATACAGCGTAATCGGACGGTTGCTGATTAAGGTAATGCCGTCTTTCCCTTCCAGATATGACGGAATAGGCTGGCCTTCATATTCTATTTGGCTTGAATCGCCGAGCCAGATGTCGTTTTTGACGCGAACCACGTCGTCGTTAAGAGCTTTGTCCGGAATTTTGGCCGTCTCTTTCAGCTGCGTCGTTGCTTCAACCTCGCGGTCAATGGTCGCATCCATTTTGGTTGAAAGCGAACAGGAACCCGCAATTGCGACCATTAAAGCGCCCAGGCTGTACTTGGTAATCTTATTCATAAGCATTTTCATCCTCCATGGTCTCAACAACTAAGACGCGGTTTCCTTTGTAAAAAGTGGCAATCGGCGCCGGCCGGGCTCTGGCAAAAGCTCTGATTAACGCGGAGCTGACATCGGCAAAACGGCCGCGGAACATCGCACCGGCCGTGAGCGTGTAATTGCGGTTGGAATTCCAGATTAATCTCCAGCCGGCTCTTTCGCTCCATTCGGTCAGCAGGTCTTTCAGGGTCTGCCCTTCTTCGGCCAGCCAGTCTTCTACCGGGTCTTCGGCGTTATATTCGCCGCTGCCGTCAGACATTCCGGTATCGTTTTCCTTGATTTCTTCTTCATAATCGACAACTTCACTCTCGATAGACGGGGGAATAGCCGCAGACATGTTGCTTCCGGCACCGCCGTCAACAATATTCTGGTCGCGCGGCGTTCTTTCGCCGTATTCGCGGTAATCCGCCGCAACTTTCGTATAGTTGACAAATTCGCTGTCCTGCATGCCGCCGGCCGGTTGAGCCGCAGCATTGGTTTGGGTGCAGACTTTGTTGCCGTTTTCGTCACATTCGACTTCTTCCGGCGGAATTTCGACCGGGTGGCTCAAAGTTCCCATGCAGGCGGTAAGGACAAATACCCCCAGTAATCCGGCAGCTAACCGAAAATTTATGCTCATATCTGTGTTTCCTAAGCTATATTTTGTCATATTTTTACCTATAATACATATTGAAAAATAAATAATCAAGCGTAAGCCATAACTTATTACCAAGGCTTTACCAGGCCTTATAGTAGTCTTGCCACTCGTTATTTTCCTTTATGCCTCCGTTAGAATTGTTGAGTCTTACTGTCCGAATAATAAATGAATTGGGCTCCCTGGTGGTGAAAACCGTATTGATTTTGCGGTAATCGACCCCGCTTGACGCCAAAATGTTGTTGAGCAGATTGAGCCGCTTTTGCTGGAGCTCATATGAGCTGCTGCCGTCAATCCTGATTTCCAGTCCGACGTTCTTTTCTTCTATCGTCTTGTTGGCAAAAGCCTGCAGCCATTTCAGGGTAACCCCGGAAATTTCGGCTCGGTTCGGTTGGAAAGCAAGGCGTATTTCGGTCGGTAATATTTTTCCGGTCGTCGCCTTTTGGCGCGATTTTCCGGTAAATTGGTCAAAAAAGCTGGGGCCGCCGCCGTTTTCGTCTTTGGCGCTGCCGTCTGCGGTCTGGTTTTTGCTGAAAATTGACGTAATGCTTTTAAACAGACCGCCGCTTTCCTTTCCTGAAGACGAAGTTTGCGCCTGCTTCGCGGGGGCCGGCTGTTCGGCTGCTTCCTGTTCGCTGACTTGCTGCTCGATGTCTTTGTCTTTTTCAGAGGAAACCAGCTGCGGCGTCAGATTGGGGTCGTTCAAAATATCCTCGGGAATGGGTATCAGCAGGTTGTTGACGACCTCCGAGGCGACTTTAACTTCGCTGCTGCCGCCTTTTTTAAGCTTTTTGTCTGCTTCGATTGCCTGTTTGACGGCGACATTGTCGGCATTTTTAAAATATGCTTCTTTGGTTATTTGGCGGTTTCTCTGATGCCCGGTGCCTTTGGCCGCAACCCAGACGCTGTCTTCATTGTTCTTTTCCGCCATAGTTGTCCAGCCGGAAGTTGTGTTGTCTTTCTCTTTCTTTTCTGCCGACGCCTGATTTTCCGTCATACTGCGGATTGTTGCTTTCCCTGTCAGCATGGCCAGCTTATCGGCATTCGGAGTGTCGATAATTTTGGCTTCTGCGGTCTCGATTTTGGCGCTCTGGTCTTTCTCCAGCGGAATAAGCAGGTTCTCCGGCTCCCCTGCGGAAACTTTTATTTGCTCTTTGGACGGAAAATCAGGCGCCGTATCCGGGTTCGGTGCGGCTTTGGCGACTTTGAAAGTCGGCGGCAGCGGTTTGTCGGAGACAAGGTTGTCTTCGTTGTTTCCTTCGCTGTCGTCTTCATCGGGAACGCGGGCGATAATAAAGCTTTCCTCTTCCTCCGCAATCTCGGGGGCGAGAATGTTCTCCGGTTTGGAAGCCGGCTCGGCTTTTTCTTCCCGCGTAATCGGAATGTCCGCTTGCGCCAAAACCGTTTCCGGCTCTTGGGAAACGGTGGTCATTTTCTTCTTCCGGGCCCGTTCTTCGTTGGGGCGGATAATCTGAACTTTGGCCTGAACGATTTTATTGCTGAACGGAACCGGGTCTTCAATCGGCTGCTGTAATTCGTTTTCGTCAACCGGCGGAGCACTGCCGATAATTTCCTGATAATTTGCCGCAATTTTGTCTTCCATGGTCTGCGGCTTTTCAGCCGGAGGAGCCGCCGGTTCCGCCTTGGAAACCGTCTGTTGCGGAGCCGGCTGAGGCGCGGAAACGGCCTCTGCGGCCTTGACAGAAGCTTCTGCGGTTTTTTCGTTCAGATCAAATTCAATGTCGTTGCCGGCAAAAGTCAGAGGGATAGGGTCTTCTGCCGAAACTTCGGACAGTTTTTCCGTTGAGGGAGAAACGGGCACCGACAAGGCAATTTTTTTAACCGGAATGGTTTTGGCTGCTTTGGCGGGAGAGGGCAGGCTCTTGAAAAACAGGGAAATATTTTTGTTGGGAATTTTAATTTCAGTGTCAGAGGGTTTGGGAACACTGAAAAACTCCTTGTTTACGCTCAAAATCGTGAACAAAGAGAAAACAAAGCTGCAAACAAAAGTTTTTAAACTCGTTTTTCCCATAAAATAAAATCCCTCTAAAGCCTTGATAATTCAATATGCGACTCTTGGCAAGCAGATATAATTTTATGCACAAAGGTTTGAAAAAAATTTTTCCGTTTGTCGGAATATAGGGGCTTTGCTTTCCCGGAAAGTGATTTTCTGATTTCGGCTTTATTAGAGAAAAATTTACTTTTTAGGGGTAGAAATAAGGTGTTTAGGTTTATTTAACTTCTGTGAATTTTTTGTTACAGGAAAAATTATTACATTAAAACAACAAGTTATCTCTTTTTGTCCAAGTCTTTTTAGGCTGGTAAAAATGCTAAAAATTAGCTATCCTAAAAGAGTATAAGAAGTTTTGCTAAATTAATTGAAGGAGAAAGATTATGCAATTTTTAAAGAGAAATATTTTAACTCTTTGCTGCCTGACCTTGTTGGTTGCAATGGGTTTGTGCGGGGATGCCTGGGCTGACGGTGCCAGCTTGATGAGCACGGCGCAGACAAAAACCCGTAACGTATTCGATAACGTAAAAACCATTACCTTTATTCTGGGTGGTTTCGGTTTGGTCGGTATTGCCTTCCAGGCCATTATCGGTAAAGTAAAATGGACTTGGTTTGCCGGCTTGGCCGTTGGTCTGGGTATTCTGGCTGCTGCCGGTTCAATCGTTGAATATGCAACCGGTTCTACCGATGCCGGCTTGGCAACGACTTTCGGTAATATTTAATCAGCGCTTAGCTGCTTAATGATAACTAAAGGGAGGGAACTATGGAAAACTTAACGAGACATACGCCATATACCCTCCCTTTTGCTTATCTGCTGGCTAAGCTCAGAAATTATTTACGGGAAAAGGGTGAGAAGATGTTGTGCGTAAAATTAAAGAAATTCCTGGTCTTTTCAGTAATGGTGTTTGCTGTTTCTTCAATTTTATTTGCAACAAACTCCTTTGCTGAAGACAAGGCCCTGTTCAGTGATTTAACCAATCACGGAGCTAAAATTTTCGGCGGAATGCGGGAGATTATTTATGCCGTGTCCGGTTTCGGTATTGTCGCGATTGCTATCGGCGGCTTTTTCGGAACCCTGAACTGGAAATGGCTGGTTGCGATCATCATAGGTTTGGTCGTTATTGCGCTGACCGCCGGTATCATCAACTATATGGTTGACAGCGATGTCATCACCGACGAAATGATAACGGACAGTTTGATTAGTGCGAATGACAATCAGAAATGACGGATGATTTAATCACACGGAGCTGAAGGCTTTTATATTATATCGGCTGAAAAAAATTATTAAAGAGACGGAACTAAACAAGGAGGCTGCTATGAGAAACTTACTTAAATTGATAAAAAATTTATCATTTCTGCTTTGTTTTGGTTTCGGCTTGAGCCTTGCGGCAGTTCCGGCTTATGCTGTCGAATGCAATCCTGCTTGTCCGAATGGCTGTAATGCCGATGGCAGCTGTAAAGTTGTTAACGTTGTTGCTCAGGTGGAAGAAGAAACTCCCGGTGAAGAAGAAATCGGCGGCTGGAGCACACTGGATAAAAAAACTCAGGAAACAATTGCCAAAAATCAGGCACGTAATGCCGCCGCCGGACAAAGTGACGAAGCCCGGGCAATTTATGATGCACAGCAGCAGCGATATGACCAGCGTGACGCCTCCAAAGAAAAATATGCCGACACCTTGAATGCCGGGGATGAACGTATCAGAAATATGGAAGCACTGACCGAGCAGGCCCAGCAGGGTGTTGCGGCGGCTCAGGAACGCTTGAAAAACGCCAGCACGCCGGAAGAAATGAAGGCGGCCAATGAAGCGTTGAAGCAGGCTCAGCAAGATTTAAAAACAGCTGAAAAAAATCAGAAAGAAGTCGAGAAAGACGTTAAGAAAGACAATAAAGCCGCCAAAAAAGAAGCTAAGAAAGAAGAAAAAGCCATAGCCAAAGCCGAAAAAGAGCAGCGCAAGGCTATTGAAAAAGAACAGAAATCGGCGGAAAAAGACCTGAAAAAGGCCAATAAAAAGATTGAAAAACTTGAAGAAAAATGCGCCAAAGGCAAATGCGACGATGAAGATCTGGCCGATTTGGCTGCTGCCCGAGCCAGTGCGGAATCTGCTCAAACGGCTTTAGATGCGGCCAACCAGAAAGCCAATGCTTTTTATGCTCAGGACGAAGATGAAGCGGCTGCCGAATATATGGCGGAACGAGATGCGCAGGAAGCCTCTATTGCCGCTGCTGATGATGCCGACGGCATCATTGAGCAGGCCAAGGAAGATTTGGCCGAAGCTCAGTCCAATGCGCCGAAAATGTGCAGCGCGGATGAAATCGGCGGTAACGTCTTTCTGTTGATTGCCTGCAAAGCCACCACCACCTTGGCCGATTTGCGGGTCATCGCTTACATTATTTCCGGTTTTGGTATGGTTGCGCTTGCTTATGCCGCTATTTTCGGAAAAATGAACTGGAAACACCTGGCCAACATCGGTATCGGTTTGTTCCTCTTATCGATGATGACGCCGTTTATCGAGTATTTTACCACCGGCAAAGATAATACCCTGCGTTTTGGTAAATATCTGCCGGCCGGTTTCTCTGATATTCAGGGCAGTGACGGTCAGGTAACCGACTGCGATGAGGATTTGGATAAAAACAGCACTTTCTGTAATCAGATTTTGCCGGAAGTCACGGTTACCGGGAAAAAGCAGAAGTGGTCACTAAAAGATTTGAAAGGCTCGATTACGGCCGGTTTAAATGCGGTCCGCAATGCCAGCGATATGTATAAAGCGGCCAAATCGACGGTCAGCAACGTTAAATCTGCGGTTTCCAATATGACCGCTCAGATTAAGAGCGGTGGCGGCGGACTGGACGGTATTATTAATGCGGCCGGCGCTGTGGCCAATGCAACCGGTACGATTGTCAACTCCGGGCAAGTTCTGGCCAATAATATTGCGACCAATGCCGGTAATCTGTCTAACAATATTCGTGATGCCGGTTCAACCAATGCGGCGCGCGAGGCCCGGGCCGAAGCTCAGGAAACGCTTGATAAGTTAACAAAAAAATGTAATGCCGGTAACTGCAGTGAGCAGGAAAAGAAATATATGGAACAAATGGAAGAAACGGTGAACAATAATAAAACCGGCGTTAATAAATGGCTTGAAAATGACGGAGCCGGCGGTGGTTCGACCATTCTCTCCGGAATTAACAAAGTCGGCAACATTGCCAACAATGCCTCGAACTCGGTTAAAAACGTAGCCAATGCGGCCAATGAAGGCCAGTCTATCGGCGGTGACGGGGCTTTGGGTAAAATTCTCGGTGTCGGCTTCGGTGTCGGAACGGCGGTAACCGAAGGTATGGATACCGCGGAACAAAGTAAACAAAACGGAATGTTTGACTTCCGCAGTGATGCAACCAAACGTGAAGAACAGGCTAAAGCCGAAGAAGAAGCCTTTAAAAAGACTTCCGGCTATGTTAAAAACACGCAGACAACCGCTGACGGCAAAAAGGTCGAAACTCTTGGCGACGGTTCGGTTCGCACCACCTCCAAAGACGGTAAGACTGTAACCACAGTTAATAAGGACGGCACCACCACAACCACCAAAGACGGTACAACGGTTGTTAAAAGCCCGGACGGTTCCAGAACCGTTACTGACAGCGCGGGTAATAAAGTGACCTACGATGCCAAAGGCAACAAGGTTAAAACCGAGCTGGTCAACGAATATAACCGCGCAACGGCTGAAAGTGTCAAAGAAGCCCTGAACGGTAAGAAGGAAGAAGAAAAGAGTGAAACTAAGCCTAAGGAATCTTCTTCAAAGCTATCAAAAATAATTGAAGGTTTGAAAAAACAATGTGGTGGTAACGCTGTGTGTGAACAATGTGCGGCAAGTGTTAAATCGGAAGATCCAGCCAAAGCAGCACAGGAAGCACAAGCATGTTTAGACAAACACAATGCAAAAGTGAAAGAAGATAAAGCTAAAACAACCCAGCAAACAACTTCTAAAACTGAAACAGCAGAGGCAACCTGTACACCTCAACAGTGTTTTATGTCTGCGGAAGGAAGCGATGCAAAATTGACTGCATGTTGCAAGAAAAAAGGTTTCAAGATGCCGTCAGGAAACGATAAATGCGCAACTTTAAAGGAGGAAAGACAAAGAGCCATAGATAATTATAAAGCATGTAACCAAAAACCTGGCAGAGATTGTAACTCTGAAAGTGAAAAGGCTGCAGAACTGGCTCAACAATATAAAAAAGAGTGTCCTAACGGATAGCTAAAAAAAGGATGTCTTCGGACATCCTTTTTTTTATGTGGTGCCATGCTGCCCGCATTTTCCTTTCCTGTCTTGTTTGTCCCCGTGTTAAGGGATTTTTCATAAAAAAAGGATATACTGAACAATAAGGGAAACCCTTTCCCGGCGGTTGAGATTCGTTTTTGAAACGCAGGCTCAACGACGGGCAGGGTGTTGTTAAGTATAGCTTTTTGTTGCAACTAAATGAGATTGCGCTAGAATCAAACCAAACGTCAGGATTTGTCGCGATGAGAGAAATGATATTAAAAGCCGTAGCCAATCCTCCCAAGATCTTGTGGGGGCCGTTCCTGCCGACGCTTTTAAATCTGGGTATTCAGTTTCCGCTGATGTTTATGTGCATGGGCGTGTTTAAAATGAACCCGCTGATTTTCATTGTAACGATTGTTGCCGCGCACGGCGTTATTGTGCTCTGGGGCGGCAAAGAACCGCACATTTCCTCCATGATTCAGGCTTTCGGCCAATGCCGCCGGATTAGTAACAACCTTTATAAAGAAAAGGGGAATAAATTTGCGCCCTGATTTTGACTTTTTTACGATTTTTGTTCAAGGCTTGTCCAGCATTGAGGTTGCGGTCGCCGTCATCGGCTTTGTTTCCGCGGCCGCTTTTGCCGGATTATGGGCCACCAAATTAGGCCGGATTATTCTGCCTCAGCCGCAGGAATCCCGGGTGGCTGACTTTTTGCCCTTTAACAAGCTGATGGCCGACGGTATAACCATCCGCTGCTATAACGGCTCTTTTGCCCGCGTGTTCAAGGTTGAAGGGGTCGATTTGTCGTTTGTGACGGATGAAAAAAGCCTGTCCATGATGGAGGCGCGCAAATCATGGATTGATTCAATGTCCGACCTGCAGGTGGTCTGCCGGGTGATTACCCTGCGCGAAAGAATTTCCATGGAAGCCGACAGCGGCGATTTCGGCAACCAGCTGCTGGAGCAGATTTCCATGACCTGGCGCAACAATTTGGACCGCGTTTACAGCAACGGCCACTATATCGTCCTTTCCGTGGCTGACCGCCCTGAGGCGCTGAAAGACCTCAACTACGCTTCTCAGGCCCTGCTCGCCACTTTGAACGATTACGGCGTTAAACCGATGTTTGAAACTGAAGACAGTGCCGCCGCCGACAGCCCGCTGGCAATTTTTTCCAAGATTTGCAGCCCGCTCTCCAAGCCGATGCCCAAAGTGCGCGGTGCCGAGGGATATCAGCTCAATGAACTGCTGACTGCCGACCATATCCATTTTACCGATGAAAAAGGGCTGATTAAATTCTTCTCCGGCGACAAGGAAATGTTTGCCATTGTTATGGGCATTCGCAGTTCGGGTGATTATATGGACGAGGGAATGATTGCCTCGCTGCTCTCGATTGACTGCGAACTGACCATGCTTCATAACGTTAAGCCTATTTTCAAACCGCACGCCCGCGCTTTGCTGATGCAGCAGCAGCGCATGGCCGCAGTGACCAGTTTTTCACCGGATGTCATCAACCAATACAGTGAAGCCCTGTCTGCCATTGAAGACAGCGACGCCGACTATCAGGCGCTGACCGAATATGCCATGGACATTATTATCAAAGGCGAAACCATGGAGGAAATCGAATTCGGCGAAAGCGAAGTGCAGCGTATCTGCCGTCTATTCAGCGTTACTCCGGTTCGGGAGGGCTGGGTGGCTCAGGCGGCTTTCTTTAACCAGTTTCCGACTTATGACGCTTATCCGCGCACTTATCGTTATTTGTCACGGGTTGTTGCCATGGCCATTTCTTTTGACAAACCGTCTGAAGGCCTGCCGAAGAGTGACTGGGGTCCGGGAGCCATTTCCATTTTCCGCACCACTTCCGGTTCGGCTTACCGTTTCCAATTCCATGTTTCAACCGAAGATTCCGCTGTGGCCCACTGTTGCATTATCGGACCGACCGGACAAGGTAAAACCACTTTGCTGACCTTCCTTGCCGGACAGGCGATGCGCCACCATGACCTGAAAGTTTTCTTCTTTGACCGTCACCGCGGTGCGGAAATCTTTACCCGTGCGGTTCAAGGGGCTTATGTCGGTTTTGACGGCGATGAAAAAAACGTCTCTCTTAACCCGTTTGACTGCCGCAACACGCCAAACAACCGCGCCTTTCTCCGCCGCTGGCTGAAGGCGATTACCATGGTTGACGATGCCCTGTCCGAAAAGGAAATCGGCCGCGCGGTGACCACGGCGTTTGACTATCTGAAACCCGAGGAACGGATTCTGAAAAACCTTTACAAAAGCTGTTTTTCGCCGACCGGCAATATGCGCCGCGAGCTCTTCCGCTGGATTAATCCTGACCAGTACGGCAACATTTTCAATGCCGAAAACGACAGCCTGGACTTGGCCAGCAAACGCTTTATGGCTTTTGACTTTACCCATATTTTTGAAGACGAAACGCTGGCTCCGGCCGTCATCAGCTACATCATGCACCGTATTATGGCCGAAACCGGCGATACCGGCGTACCCTCGCTGATTATGATTGATGAAACCGCGCCGATGTTAAAACACCCGATGTTCCGCGATTACTTTATCATCGGTCTGCAGGAAGGACGTAAAAAACGTCAGGCTTACCTCTGCGCCTTCCAACAGCCGAACATCATTGACAAACTCGGTGTCGGCGAGGTTATTCGCGGTCAGTGTCAAACCGTCATCTTTTTCCGTAACCCGCAGGCCATGCCGGAAGACTATGCCAACTGGAACCTGACCCAGCGTGAAATCGACTTTATTTTCGGCAAAAGCTACCGCGATTTTCCTTATGCGATTTTGCTTTCCCGCCCGGCAACCGGTGAATCCGTTATTCTGGACGTCGATTTAAGCGGTCTCGGGCCGTATCTGAAACTGTACAATTCCGGCCGTAAGAACGTTCTGCTGGTTGAAGAACTGATTAAGGAATACGGCGAAGCGAACTTTGTTACAAAATATTTAAATATTGGCTGATATGCATATTAGGCGTTTATAAATGGCGCAAATTTTGGTATTATTAAAATATACGGTTACTTGGCGTATGGAGGTTGCAATGAGTATTTTAAAACATCAAAAACTGATAACCCTGTTCGGGTTGTCATTGCTCATGTCTCTGTCCTCTCCGGCACAGGCGCAATGGCCTACGCTGGATTTGACTGCAATTAAAGAGGGAATTTCCTCCAAAATCGAACTGGTCAAACAGTCCAAAATCGTAACCGAAGCCACCAAACTGGGCGGCAAAATGAACAGTGCCATCGGCGATGCCAAATCCTCCGTAACCAAATTTGCCGGTGACAACCTCGAAAAAGCCAAGAAAAAAGCCGAAAAACTCCAGAAAGAAAAAGAACGCCTGGAAGAAAAGAAGAAAAAATTAGAAGAGAAAAAAGAAAAACTCGAAAAACAGAAAAAGAAAATTGAAAAAGCCAAAAAGGCCATGGAAGAAGCCAAAAAACTGAAAGAAGACGCCGAAAAGAAAATTCAGGAAGGCAAAGACATGGTCAACGACGTCAAATCTCAGGTTGACGAGGCCAAACAAATGGCTGCCGACGCTCAGGCCGCGGTAAACGATGCCAAAGCAACCGCACAGGGAGCAATTGCCGATGCCAAGTCAACGGTCGGTGAAGTAAAATCAACCGTCAACGACGCCAAATCGACAGTCGGCGATGCCGTCGGAACCGTTCGTGAAGAAAAGAACGAACTCCAGTCGGCCATTGGCGGACAATCCGGCAGTGCCGCCGCCGACAGCAGTTTTGTCGATGACTATGTTGCACAATATGAAGCCGGAATCAATTCTGACGCAAAGATTTATGAACAGATGCCGGCTGCAGATTCTGAAGCCGTGTCTGAAACGCTTCCTGCCGCCGGCGATGTTGCCGCTGAACCGGCAGATGAAGCCGAAACAGCTCTTGCGCCTGCAGCCGGAGACATGTCGGCTGTGGTTGCCCCGGAAGATATGTCGGCGCAGCAGCCTGTTGCCGCGGTTACCGGCGCAGCTCAGACGGTCACCGGCGGAAAACAACTCAATCGCCGTCCGTTCGGCCGCAAAGATATGACAACCGGAACTGCCGCTGTCCAATCGTCGGCCGTTTCAACCGTAACCGGTACCCTTCAGACAGCTCCGGCTGCGGTTTCCTCAGCAGCAGCCGGTCAAGCCGCAACTCCGGCAACATCGGCAGCAACGCCGTCAGCCGCTGTTGAAACCGCTCCTGCCGCGGTTAAAACCCAGGCCGTCGGCCGCAGCATTCGCACCCGCGCTTCAGCAGCCCCGTCCGCAGTTTCCGCAGCAGCAACCGGTCAGGCCGCAACACCGGCAACATCGACAGTAACGCCGTCAGCCGCCGTTAAAACCGCTCCTGCCGCGGTTAAAACCCAGGCCGTCGGCCGCAGCATTCGCACCCGCGCTTCAGCAGCCCCGTCCGCAGTTTCCGCAGCAGCAACCGGTCAGGCCGCAACACCGGCAACATCGGCAGCAACGCCGTCAGCCGCCGTTGAAGCCGCTCCTGCCGCGGTTAAAACCCAACCGGCCAGACGCAGTTTCCGCCAGCGCGCAACGATAAAAAAAGACAATCAGGCTTCGCTCTTTGAGCTGAAACAATCCGTCAATCTGGCTGCCGGCAGCTATTCCGAAACCCTGATGTTCGGTGCGGAAGACAGCGGGGAAAGCATTCCCGATGGTGTAATTCATAACGGCGAATATGAAGAGACGATTATTCCAGACACGATTGTTGACTATTGCAACATCGGGGTTGATCAGCTGCAGGATACTTCGGTTATGCAGAACTGCCTGAAACAGTTGATTACCCACCAGTCTGACAGTGACAATCAGGTTGCGGAGGAAGGCAAAGCGCTATTCACCAAAGCTACGGCGGAAATTGCCATAGCAACGGTAGCCGAAAGCATGCAGCAAAAGGTTATTGCCGCCAAATATCAGGAACAGGTACAGGACAAACGGGAAGAAACATTGGCCAGCGCTTCAACGTCGCGTGATGACTCCGGCGGCTTGGCCATGACCAACAGCGGCGAGCAAACGCTGCTTAACGCCTTAAGCGCAATGGCTGCGGCTCAGTTAAGCATTGATGCGTTCAATCAGGTCGGCGGTTTCACCAAGGAAGACCTCGGTGAAACAGAGGGAGAAGATGAATGATAAAGCGTTTCGTCACATATTGGGCTTTGCCGCTGGCGATGTTGGGCTTTTCCTCCGTCGCCCGGGCGGACATTGAGGCTCCGCAGACAGTAATAGGTACGGTTAAAACCGGTATTAAGGAGGCCGAAAGCATTCAGCACGACCTGAATGAAATTCAGGCGGATCTGCGTTCTGCGGCTGAAGGCGTTGCCGGGCCGATAAAAGATGCCGCCAAAACGGTAAATGACGTTAAAAACGAAGCTCAAAGCAATATTCAGGCCGTTAAGGACAAAGCAGATGCCGCCAAAAATATTGCCAGCGACCCCGAAGGCGCTTTAAATACGATGGGCGGCAAGCTGCCCGGTTTTATGACCACGGTTGATACCAATGATTCCGGAGAACTTCGGGATGCGGTCAAAACCAACTATTTTACCCAGCGGCCGAAGAGTTCGGCTTCTGCCGACGGACAGGCCGAAGCGGTCAATTCCGTTGAAGTGACCAAGGAACAGGATGAAAAAATGGCGGCCGTTCAGCGTGAAAACTTTGCCAACCTTTATGCGCAGGCTTTTACAATCCGCACCAATCTTGCCAAAGAAAAGTCGGAAGACAAAGAGCATAAGGACAGTCGGGAAATTCTCCAAAACACTAAGGAAATCGCGCTCAGAATGGAAGAACGTTGGCGCCGGATCATGATTATTAACGCTGCCCTGTTTGAGTTCAAAACCACGCAAAGCAGCCGCCAGTTCTCTTTTGTGCCGGAGGAGGATGAAGATGAATAAGCTCGGACACATACTGCCTTTGGCTTTGTTTTTTGCCGTTGCGGGAGGGGAGGCTTCTGCCACCATTAAATTTGATGTCAGCCACACCGCCAATAAAGCGCAGGAAACCGTCAGTGAATGGGCCAAGCAGGCACAAACGGCATTTGAAGAATCTACCACCATTCAGACGATGATCGCCTATGGCAAAGGCGTGGCCGAAATGGCCAAATGGGTTAAAGAACAAAAGGCGCTGGTTGACCAGACTATCAGCGACACTGTCGGAGCCGTCAATTCCGTTAAAGATACGGCAACTTCAACCGTCTCTGACATTCAGGGTGAAGTAACCGGAACCGTCGGCGATGTAACGGGAGCCGCTGGTGAAAGCGTTGCCGGTGTGGCCGGAGGTGCTGCCGGGGCGGTCTCTGCGGCGGCCTCCAAAACCCAGTCGGCGCAAGAGCTTTTGCAGCTGAAAAATGAGCGTTCGTCGCTTGAATCCGAATATGAAGCCGCCGCCGCGGCCCGCAAAACCGAATTTGAGGGGCAGATAAAATCTTATCAGGACAACAATGCGGCCTATCAGCAGATGATTGCCGAGGATCCTTCCCGTAAAGAAGAACTGGAAACCAAAATTATCTCTAATAATGAGACTATTCGCTTTCTGCAGGAACAGTTTGATAAACGCGAAGCGGAAGAAAAGGCCAAAAGCGATGCTTTGATTGCCGAAGTTGACGCCAAAATCCAAAATCTCCGCGATGTTGCCGCGGCTGACAGCATGGGGCTGGCAACCGAAGCGGCCGGAGCTTTCAAATCTTTGTTCGGCAACAAGCAGTCTGCCGCCGAACTGAATAAAACGATTGCCAATAACTTTATTCCCGAAAACGAGGACATTACTTCCGCCAGTATCAAAAAGGTAAGAAAATACCGTAACAAAACCGCGGCAAACGATGTGCTGACCGCCTATGCAACGGCGTTGCAGGTCAGAATTAACCGTTATGAAAAAAATGAAGATGCGCAGGAGACGGCTGACAGCGCAACCATGATGGACGGCGCCACGGCCGCAATTGCCATGGACACCCAGCTTAAAGTCAAAAATATGGAAACTTTGCTGGTCTATACCCAGATGCTGATTGCAGATATGAAAATGCGCAGCGCGATGGATTTGGCTAAACTGACGGTTTATAAACTGCGAGACCCGAGCAAAGACGTTACCCAGTTTAATCTGGACGATTATAAATATAAAAAGCCGAGCAAAATAAATAAAGAAAACATTCTGAATTTGGCCAAAGAAGCCGGTTCAGCCGCTAAGGATCTTAACAGCAGCGGTGTGACGGGGCTGTTAAAGTAGGAGGAAACAATGATTAAATTGACTAAAATTGCGGCGCTTTCTTCCTCTCTGGTTGTATTTTCCGGCTTGACGGCTCATGCGTTCCTGCTCCCGCCGGGACCGGTAACGCCGACGGTCGATGCTCCGACGGACGTTACTTTCAGTCTTGAAAATGTCGGAGCGACGGCTCAGATGTATGCCGCTCAGGCTCAGACTTATGCCAATAATATGACCAAAGCCGCCAAGTCGGCCAAAAAGAAATATATGGACAAGTTTACCGGCTTTATGGGCGGGCTGTTCAAGAAAAAGGAAAAGCAGGCTATTCCCGGCTCCAAGACGATTCAGGAATCCAAAATCGCCGATATTTATGATGCTGAATCGGTGAAAAAGGCTTTATATACGCTGTTCCTGGCTTATCCGGTCGATTGCGAAAAAGATGCCGACAGCTTTGCCGCCTGTGTGGCTTATAAGGAAAAAGCCGAAGAATTTTATCAGGATACTGTTATTGAAATTTATACTTCGGTGCGTCTGCTTGAGCAGGAAATGCCTAATTTGGCGGTTCAGGTTGAATCGCTGAGCGCTACGTTCAGCGGTGGCGGCGGTGACGGTGCCGAAAGCGGCGATGACGAGAACGGCGCCCGCAAAAACGCCTTTAATGCTTACGAAACCATGGACAGCATTCTTAAAATTACGCAGGAAGTAACGGCGATGAAAGCCCAGTACGAAGCGGCGCTGATGCTTCGTGAACAGGTAAAACCTGCGCCCTATGTCTCCAAAAAGGAGCGTAAAGCTAAAGAAAAAGCAGCCAAAGAGGCCGCTAAAACCTCGTCTTTGTGGCGTGATGAACCGATAAAAACGGCTTCTCTCGGCGTAGTCTCAACCAGTGAAACGCTGGCTTTCGGCCAATTGGGAATGATAACGCAGGCTGATTTCAAATTAAAAACCGAAAATGAAGCGGCGGCAGCCGATGTTGAAGAGGAGGATGATGACGAAGAATATGTTTATGATCCTTCCTTATACGGCACTGTCAGTTTTGAAGATGCTTCCGAACCGCTGATTGCTTCGCCTTTTGCCGGGAATGAGGAAAAAGTTCTTGAACTTGATAAAATTGCCCCGCTTTACGAAAAAGCGCAGGATGCACTGGACGTTCATAATCTGCTTCAGGCACTCGACAGCTATCGCGGAATATTTGAAAACTATGAGCAATATAAACAGCTGCATCAGAAGGCTCTGGATGCCGTTGCCGCTGCTGACCAATGTTCAATTCAATACCTGAAACGCTATTATCCCGACCCTGAACAGGTTTGGAAAGGCAGCATTGCCGATGCGGCGATAAATGACTATGATGCCCGCCGGGGAATTTCCGGCTGGGCCGTTAAGGCTTTTGAAGTTGCCAAGTCGGAGGAATCGCTGCCGATTGACACCGACGAACTGGGAACAATTGATATTAACTCCGATATTGATATTGACGACGTCAACAGCATGGAAACCATTAAAGCCGATCTGGAAAAGCAGGATATGGCCAGTTTGGCAAATCCGGAACAGACGGCTGCCGCTGAAAAGGCTACCCGTGAATCGCAGATGATTTCCTTTAACATCGGTGCCGAAGCGGCGCAGCTTTTGGCGCAGGATCAGTATGAAGCATCGCCGCAATGGGGAATGCCGAGCACGAAGTTTCCCGTCTGGAATGACCAGATTAATTTTTATACTCAGTATCTTGACGGCAAGTATGAGAATGTCAAAGATTATCTGCATCAGCTTGACGTCAGCAGCGTTATCGTCGATATTGCCTATCCTTTAAACGATTTGCTTGTTGACGATGAAGAAGAGCGTGCCAATAACCGCGCCGGACTTGATAAACTGGCCGGAATGTTAAAGAGTGAAGAACAAAGTTCGGATCCGGCTTCGGTGATGAAAGATCTGGAAAGCAGCCGCGATAAATTGCTGCAACAGGCGCAGCAAAGCAAAGCCGCTAAGATGCAGCCGCTGGAAAGCCGCCGGAAAACACTGGAAACGCAAATGGAACGGGCCTCGACGTTGCTGTCCGACTACAGTGAACAGCTGAACAGTGCCCGACAGAATAAACTGACTGCCGATACCGGTGTCGAAGTCAAGGAAAGTTTGATTGTCGATTTGGAAGAACGCCGCGGCGATGATGAAGACAATATGCTGCGCAAAACCGATATTGACTATAATGAAGAAACTTACGAGGTTTCGCCGGAAAAAACGGAAAAGGTCTATTCCGTTAAAAGAAATGCGACAACGGAGAAAAAAGCCCTGTTTGATACCGATAAAGCCGTTGCCGACTATCAAGACGAAATAAAACAACTGAAATACCGGGCGGAACAGCAAAGCGCCGCCGAAGCGGAAGCCGCTTCCCGCCAGAAACTGATGCCGGTTGAAACCAACAGCAATAACGACGGCTCAGTCAGCCTCTATCCTGAAAACGGCGCCGCCGCACTGCCGACGGTAGGCACCGGCAACGGACAGAAAAAAACGCTTTTCCGTCGTCCGTTCAGTGATAATTCGGCTTACCAGCCCGTCAAATACAGTTTATCGCAAACGCTGTATTTTGGTGCCCAGTATCCTAATTCGGGGCGCCGTCAGGCCTTCACCGTTAACGCAAACGCTTCTGAGCCGATAGATTTTCAGGCTGAAAAAGCCAAGCTTGACCGCAAATTGGATGAACAAACCTCGCAAATGACCGAAACAACGACCTATGAAGAAGAAACCGTTGTTGAAGAAAAGACAACCGAAGCTGAAACCGGAACCTATACCACGGGAGAAATATCGGAAACCATGGAGGTTAATGCGGAAGATACCGAAGATATGGCTCTGGCAAAGGTACAGCGTGCTGAAAATGAAGAAAAAGCCGCCGCCAGCGAAAAAACCGCAGCTTCGCTTAAAACCCAGGTTGAGCAGAAGCAAAAAGAAATTGAGCAGTTAAATCAGCAGTTGGAAACGGTAAAATCCGAGATGGATGCGGTTGAAAACAGTTATATTGCACAAGTTCAGCAGATTGAGCAGGCCTACAATCAGAAAGTGACGGAAGCCAAAAAGTATGTTGAAAGCAAGCGCAATGCACGTAAAACCTTGGATTTGATCAGTTATTACAAGGAAAAAATCGGCTTGCCGGTAGCCGGAGTCAACGGATTAATTCCGCCGTTCAGTCTGTTGAATATTTTACGAACCGCAACCGGCCTGACCGATGATACCAAAAATTATGCCGACCAGTTGATTGACGATGCCAAAAAGTCAATGCTTAATCTCGGCGATGCTGTTTATGTCGGCCGTGCCGGCGATAAGATTGCCGAAATTCATAACGGCCTGATGGATAAGCTGCAGGCGCTTCCGGTGGACGGCCTGAGCGAGTTCTCTTCTGCCGTCGGCGCTTATGCCAAAACGGATGCCGTTATCAAACCGTTGACTTCCATGTTCCAGAAAGTGTTGGTTGAGCAGGCGTGTGCCGATGACAACTGCCGCAAAGTTGATGAAGAATATTTTGTCGGTTCTTACGCCAAAGACCGTGACTTTATGATTCCCAAAAACGCGCCGCAGGAATATCTGCCGCCGCTGCGGGAAATGGTTCACTTCGATGATGTCGATTATGAAAATGTCAGCAAAACGGCTGACGGCGGCATTACCCGTGAAGGTTTCCTCAACAGCGGGGCCAAAATGCCCGAAATCTGGAAACGCATCTTGAACGGCAAAGCCTTTGTCGATAAAGATGTTGATTTGAAGGTTTTGCTTTCCGAAGGCGGTGAGGCCGCAACCTTTATGCGCGGCGGCCGTTATCCCTGCAAATTGGATGACCAGATTGTCGATATCGATAACGCCGACGGACAGTTTAAAATTTATACCAGCAAGGCTCTGCCGAGTAAGGCAACGGCCGAACAGAAGGCTTACCGCCCGTCCGCCATGTCGTTGATGCCGGTTTGCAATGAAATTACCCTGAAAGGGACGCCGGGTTTGTTGGGCAAGTTTTATGTAACGGTAGAAGACAAAGTTGAAGAAGTAACCGCGCAGGGCAAAGTCGCAACATTTCAGGATTTTGCCGGCGGAGCGGCGTACAGCGAGTTGGGAACGCTGTTAAAGGCGGCTGACAACGGCGTTTTCTTTAACGATGCGCCTGCCGCCGTCTTTAACCGTTTGAGCAAAATGGCGGAAGAAGCCAGCCAGGATAATTCGTCCTATACCAAAAATATGCAGGACGAAGTCTATAAAAAAGCCATGCTTGATCATAACCAGTTTGGCAATTTCCTGACTTTTGCCGAGCAGGAAATCAGTTATCGCCAGGCCTTGGAAGAATTGAAACTGAGTGTGGACGAAGCCAAAGAAACGTTGTTCGAACAATTTGAAAAAATCGGCTTTACACCGTCAGCCGACTATAATCTGGCCCGCCAGGCCGATTATGATTTGACCAAAGATACGCTGAACCGGCGCAAAAATACGCTGGTCAACGAGGGTGTAGAAGAAATGGAGGCCGTTAATGTCTCTGATAACGAGATTGTTGAAGAACGCCTGGATAAAATTAAGAATATCTTTACCGCTTTACGCAAAGATAAAGAAGCCTACATCTCTTTGAGCGATGTAACGGACAGCGGCGCCGAACTGGATGAACGGATTAAAACCGAAGAAGCCAATCATAAGGTGACCGCCGAATATAAGAAACGGGCCGATGAAGAATTTGAAAAACAGCTTAAATCTTATCCGATACCGTTCTGTGCGGCGTATTGAGATTAAGCGACGGGGAAACTGATGAGCGATTTGAACAATATGTTGGAAGGGACCAAAATTCTGTCTTTGACGGATGCAAATGGTCGGGCGCATGAGTTCATCAGTGAAACCGAACAGGAAAAAGCGGGATTTAAGCTCAAATATTACATGTGGCTGTCGCGCCTGTTTATTCTTTTCGCCATTGTTTCACTGCTGGTTTTTATGAGTACGTCGCTGGCAATTTTCAAACTGGCGCCGCAGGTGACGGTCGAACCGTTTCTGATTATCAATCAGGATACTTCTGACGGAATTGTCCGCGCTGAAGCGATAACCAACCGTATGGCCTCCAAAAACCAGTTGATGGAAACATTTGTTCAGCAGTATGTCATCCTGCGCAACACCATCATTAATGATGAACGTGAAATGCAGACCCGCTGGTATCCCGGCGGAATGTTAAGCTTTCTTTCATCTCCCCGGGTGTATAATGAATTTACTCAGTATCGGGAATCAATCTGGGGGCAGATTCGCCACGACGGCGTGGTCAGGGAGGTGGAAATTATTTCCATCGGAAAGCTTGGCGGGGAGCGCAGCCCGGTTTGGAAGGTTGACTTTAAAACTTATGAGCTGTCTCAAAATGCCGTGGACCAAAAGACCAAAGCGCGAATTTTGAGCGTGCGCTACTGGACCGCATCGGTTACCGCTTTCTTTATCCCCGGCCGTGAATTTGTCGGCTTGCGCTTAATCAATCCGATCGGTTTTACCGTCGTCCGTTATTCGCAGGCTGAAGTCGAAATTCTCTAGACTGTTGATAAGTTGGGGATTTCCTCAAGACGATATTAGACTTTTAATTTAAAAGAGTATAATTTCGTAATATCTATACGAGTACTCACGAAACATAGATTAAAAGGATAAGACATGTCTAAGAAAATTATCGTGCTCTTCCTGCTGTTGCTGCTCTCGGCCTGCGGTGTTTTCGGCTCTTACTATGAAGCCGAGCCGGTCGGCGTCGGCAAAGGCGTGGACGAGCTTAAGCTTTCTCCTTGCGCCTGCATGCAGATTGAATTGCCCAAAACGCTTCCCGACTGGTTTGTTGAAACAATTTAGGGACTGATGAAATGGACAATCGTTTAGGCGGAAACAATACTCAGCAGCGTTTAATCGGCGGCCAAACCGCTCCCCAGTCCGCACCGCGGCGTGAGAGCGGTGACGTTTTTGTTGCCAATGTCGGTGAAAAACGTTATCTGTGGACGGCCCGTGCTTTTGCGATTATTACCGCAATCAGCTTGTGCTGCAATGTCGTTTTGCTGCTGGCGATTGCCCAGGTTATGCCGCTCTTCCGTATTGAGCCGTTTCTCCTTACGTTTCAGTCTAAGTCCGAACAGGTTTACAACATTATGCCAGTGCGCGGCAATCTGACCGACGAAAAGGCGATTACCGAAGTTTTTGTGCGCGAATATGTGCTCCAGCGCAGTTCCTTTGATCGTGATATTCCGGAAATGGAAGCCCGCTGGATGCCCGGCGGCCCCATTCAGGAGATGTCGTCTCCCGCGGTTTATCAGGAATTTCTGAATAAAACCGCCAAGCGGGCGATTGATTTAATTCGGAGCCGGAGCCTGCAGCGAAATGTCCGTATTCTCACGGTTAACGAGTTGGGGCAGGGACTTTGGCAGGTGGAATATGAAACTCAGGATATGTATCCTGATTCCACGGCGCCGGAAATCAATTACTGGACGGCTTCGCTCCGTGTCAGCTATCGCCGCAAAAGCGTTAAATACGGCGAGCGTCTGAATAATCCCGTCGGTTTCACGGTTGACCGCTATTCGTTGACGTTTAATAAAGTTAAGTAGGTTTATAAGGTATATAAAAATGATTTTGAGAGTTGGCAAATTATTCTTTATCGGCGCTTTGGCGGTTCTGTTCAGCCGCGCGGCTTATTCTCAGGCGACAATGGGCAGCCTTGACCAGAATGCCGACCAGAGCCAGGGGCAGTATATGCCGATGAACCTGGGCTATGCCGGTTTTAACTCTCTGGGAATGACGCAGGCCGCCTGGCTTGATCCTCTGCAAAATCTGGGCGAAGGTCAAAGCAAGCCGGCTTATTCCAAATATTACTGGTCGCCCGATCTGATTTTGCCGATACGTCTCCGCGAAGGGATGATTACCCTGCTTAATTTTCCGCAGTGGGAACTGATTGAAGATATGTATATCGGTGACAACGCTACTTTTGATGGGCAGATTTCCGGCCCGAACACCATTTTGCTCTATCCGCGCAAAGGGGCTAACGTTGGCGTCGATACCAACATTATTATCTTTGGTCGCTCCGGCAACAAATATGTCTTTTATGTCAGAAGTGAAGGTGTTAATACCGAGCGCCTGACCAACTCGATTATTGATATTGATGTCATCGACGGTCCGGCCGGCTCCCGCGGCGCCGGAATGGTCGGCGGCAGCGTCGGCGGCGGTTCGGGAATGAACGCGTCTTCTTATAAGGCCGGTAACAGCCATTCGGCGGATTCCCTTTTTACTAAGCGGTTTCAACGGAGTGACTGGATTAAGGAAATTCCGCTTGACCCGACCAAGTTCCGCTTTGATATAGAGGTCTATGTTCCCAATCCTGACGATGTGGTCATTGCTCCGGAACGTGTCTGGCGCGATGATATCTTTACTTATATCGATTTGGGCGAAAAAGCTCTGAATATGACCCAGCGTCCGATAGTAACCCTGATTGTCGAACGCATTGAAGTTCCGGTCGGCTTCCGCACCAAAGGACCGAACAACCGTCTGATTATCGTTGAAGGCATCGGCGATATGGTTCTGCGCAACGGCAAGCGGATTGTTTGCCTGAAAATGCGCCGCTCGGACGATGCCGGTCTGGAAAATGCAACTTATGCGACCGATTTTGATGATTCTGCCTGGGACGTTCCTCCCGCAATGCCGGGGCAGCAAGCTCGGAACGGACAGGTCTCCGGCGGCAGCGGCAGTGACAGCGAGTTTAACGGCGGCGGGGCTGCCGGCGGCGGAATGCCCGGCCAGTATGATATTCAGGTCGGACAAAGTGAAATTGTCGTGCCTCGTTACGGCAATGGCGGTGGCGGTAATGTAAATGTCAATTACCAAGGTCCGCGGCCCGATGACGGATTTGATTATTCGAAAATGCAGCATATCCGCAACAATAATAAATATGCCGGCAGCGGAGCCGGAGCGCCCGGCGGCAATTTTGGTTTCGGTGCGGGGTTTGCCGATACGGACAGCTCCAATATTTCCATCGAACTCGGAACCGACGCCAATGTCGGCAATCTGGAAACGCTTTGGAGCCAGCTGTCGAAAAAATATCCTGATGTCCTCAGCCGCTATGAACCTTTCTTCTCGGTTGACGCGCCGGCAGACGGGCAGGGAAAAGAACTGTTCCACCTCCGGGTCGGTCCGGTCAAAAGTTTGGAAGCGGGCGACAATGTATGCAGCCGCCTTGGACGTAACGGTGTATTTTGTAGTGTAGTCAGAACGCAATGAGCAAAGAAGTCTTAACCCATTCCGAAAGTTATGTGAAGAAAACCAACCGCATTATTCTTGTGGTTGGTCTTACTTCGTTTGTGATTTTCGTAATCGGGGTGATGCTTCTGATGCAAAGCGGCCCGGTTCAGGAGGATTATACCGAGCCGGTGTTTACGGACAACGATGATGCGTTGAACATTTCCAATGATACCGGTCCGACGGATAATATTGAGTTCGGGGTGGTTGATGACGGCGAACCGCCGATAACCACGACGCCGAACCCGGTTCAAATGGGGCAGGTCGTGCTCGGAACCGATGCCAAAAATGTTTTGACTCTTGGTACCAACGCCAAAGCGGCCGTCAGCATTATTTCCGTTCAGCTGGCCGAACCGCCGTTTGACGGTTTTACCTTTGAAGACGACTGTTCGGGAAAAACTTTGCGCGGGCATGAAACCTGCGATATTACCATGGGCTGGTCGCCGGTTGTCCCCGGAAACGTTCAAAACAACTTTATCATTGCCTGGCATGAGGCCAATTTAACCAATGCAAACGCCAAATCAGCAAAAGTTCCGGTTGAAGGCAATGCCATCCGCAAAGAAGATTGTAATTTCTGTGAGCAGACTCTGCCCGGAAAAACAGATGCGCCAGCAGCTCAGGGCACTTTGAAAACGCGTAATGCCATCGGCCCTAACGGCGAAGTTATCGGTACCATTGACGAAGACGGTTATGTCCGTGATGCCAACGGCAATGTCATCGGCCGCGTCAATTCTGCCGGAATGGTGGTTGATGAAAACGGCAATGTTATCGGTGTCGCCGAAAACCGTCGCCTGGTTTATGATGAAAACGGCAATGTCATCGGTTATGTCAATCCTGACGGAACAGTGGTTGACAAAGACGGCAATATCATCGGCCGCATGCTTCCCGACGGAACGGTGGTGGATCTGAACGGTAATGTTATCGGCCGGGCGGTCGATGCCGGCTTCGTTTACGACAAAAACGGCAATATTATCGGCCGTGTCCAGCCTGACGGTTCCGTTGTCGATATGAACGGCAATGTTATTGGCCGGTTAAATGAAAAAGGCGAAGTAGTGGATACGGACGGCAACGTCATCGGCCGCGTCAGCAAACAGGGACGGGTTGCCGTTGATGAAAACGGCAATGTTATCGGCGTGGTTATGCCAGACGGCTCTGTCGTTGATAAAAACGGCAATATCGTCGGCTTTGTCGATGAAAACGGCCGGGTTGTCGGCAAAAACATCCTCGGCAATGCCGGCGGACAGGTCAAGCTTGCTTACGACAAAAACGGCAAAGTTATCGGTTATGTTGATGAAAACGGCAATGTTGTAGATGCTCACGGCAATGTCATCGGCCATGTTGACAGTGCGGGAAATGTTGTTGACGAAAACGGCAACGTCATCGGCAAAGCCGTTTCTCTGCCCCAGCGCCGTCTTGCGTATGACAAAAACGGCAATATTATGGGCTATATCGACAAAGACGGCAATGTTATTGACCCCGGCGGCAACATTATCGGCAAAGTCCAACCGGACGGTTCCATTGTTGACGCCAACGGCAACGTTATCGGTCAGGCCGCCACTATTCCCGGCCGCCGTCTGGTCTATGACAAAGACGGCAATGTTATCGGCTATGTTGACGAAGACGGCAATGTCCGCGATGCCAACGGTAATATTATCGGCCGTGTTCTGCCCGACGGAACGGTGGTTGACAAAGACGGCAATGTCATTGGCAAAGTAGCGGATATGAATATCGGAGCCCAGCGCCGCCTGGCTTATGACAAAGACGGCAATGTCATCGGCTACATCGATGAAAACGGCAATGTGGTCGATTTTAACGGCAACGTTATCGGCAAGATGCTGGAAGACGGCACATTGGTTGACTTGGACGGCAATGTTATCGGCAAAGCCGGTGAATTGGTGAATCTGGTGCTGGATAAAGACGGTAAAGTTATCGGCTATTTGACCGAGGACGGCAAGGTTTATGATTTAAACGGCAATCAAATCGGTTATGTTGATGAAAACGGCAATATCGTCAGCACTCAGGATAAAACGCTGGGTGCTTTGGTCCAAACCCGGATGATTCCGATTACGCCGAAAGGAACGGTTTTGGGACGCCTGAACAGCGACGGAACCGTCGTTCAGGATATGAAAACGGTCGGGCGTGTCCTTTCCAACGGTCTGGTGCGCGATCCCTCGGGATCGGAAGTTATCGCCCGTTTGGTGCGCGGCGGACTGGTCGTCGGCTATGGCTGTAAAAATATCGGTTATTTGGAAGCCGACGGAAAAATCCGCAAAGGAAATCAGGAAACAAAATTAAAGCCGATGCCGGACGGTGTCATTCTTGATGCCGAAAACAATTATGTCGGTGAAGTGGTTAAAACCGGACGGGTCTTTGACAATACCTGCACTTATCTCGGCGATGTCGGAACCGACGGAATTGTCCGCACGCCGGAAGGCGTTTACGTCGGCTGCGTTAATCCGGACGGAACCGTGCTGAACGAGCAGGGCGAAATTATCGGCGGCGTGGCTCGCAGCGGCGTGGCGGTCTCTTATGACGGCGAATATTTGGGACAGGTTTCTCCTGACGGTCTGGTTATCGCTTTGTCTCAGCAGCCGGTCGGCTGTGTCGGCACTTACGGTGATGTCTTCAGCAAAAACGGCAGCTATATCGGCCGCGTTTTGGATAAAACTTATGCCTATGATTTGCACGGCAATTTTATGAATGTTGTCGGGCCGAACGGCAAGGTCGCAATCAGCGGCCAGCCTGATGCCCGCCTCTATGCCAATAATCTGGTCGCCAATAACCGCAATGAAATTATCGGCGTTTTGATGGATGAAAAGACGACGCTTCTGACGCCGGAAGGAAAGTTCCTCGGCCGCCTGTTTCCTGACGGGCAGGTTTATAATGAAAAGGGTGTTGCCGTCGGCAAAATCAACGGCGATTTGGCCAGCTTCTACGGTCGTCAGCTCGGTGCCGTCGTCAAAAAAGGGCTGGTTGCCGATTTTAAGGGCAATCCGATTGGTTTGGTAAACCATGACGGGCAGGTTATCAATCGTTTTGGCGAGGTCTTGGGGCATATTGACGCCAAAGGAAGCTTTATTGACGCCAAAGGAGACTATCGCGGCGGTGTTGTGTCCAAGGGCAGCGCTATTGGCTATGACGGTTCTTTCCTCGGTTACGCCGTAACCGACGGTGCGGTTATCAGCATGGAAGGAGCCAAAGTCGGACAGGTAACCTCGGATAACAAGGTGGTTGACTTGAAAAATAAAGTCATCGGCGAAGTCATTCCTGAAAATATCGTGGTTGACATCTGGGGCAATTATAAAGGGCGCGTCAACTCCTTGGGCGATGTTATCGACCTGAAAGATGAAGTTATTTCCGCTGTTTTGCCCGGAGGCTCGACCGATAAGAACCTGAGCCTGTTGCACCGCGGTGCGGTAATTGACTTTGGCGGCAACCTGACCGGGGCCGTTATGCCGGACGGAACCGTCATTGATCGTGAAAACGTTGCCGTCGGCCGAGTTCTCTCCGACGGAAACGTCATCAGCCGGGCCGGCAAACTGATAGGTGAGGTGGTCAACGGCGATATTGTTATTGATAACTCTGATAAAGTTGTGGGCTATGTCAATTTTGATGGTAAAATCAGAGACCGGGACGGCAGTCTGATCGGGCGTATGCTGTCCGGTGATTTAGCCATTGACAACAATGACAATATTATGGGAAAGGTTTACAAAATCGGAGCGACGGTTTTGGGTAATGACGGCAATTACGTCGGCCGTCTGACGGCGGAAGGAACCGTTGTCGATGCCGAAGGAAAATCCATCGGTTACCTGAAGAACAACGGCTCTTATATTGATTTGGATAAGAAGGTGGCGGGCTATGCGCTTCAGGAAGTCGCAAAGAACCGGAGGAACTGAATTGAGTTTGCGGATGAACGGATATAACTTTTTGCTGGCCAGATTAATCCGTGGGGCCTGTATTGTCACGGGCATGTTCTTGCTGAACCTGTCCGTCGCGGCCGCTCAGGAGATTACCGCTGTTGACTTTAACGGCGATTTAATCGGTAAAGTTATTCCTGACGGTAAGGTCGTCAGTTTTGACAACCAGCTGATCGGCAACGTAACCGCCGACAGCTTGATTACCGATTTTGACGGAAACATCATCGGCGGCGTTATTCCGCAGGGTATTGCCATCGGCAACGACAATAAACCGCTCGGTAAAGTAAATAACGACGGCTCCGTTCGTCTGGCTTCGGGAAAGATTATTGCAAAAGTGCTGCCTAACGGCCTGGTTGTTGATGACTTTTTCAACATAACCGGCGCCGTGCTGTTCCCCGGTCTGGTCTATTCTGATGACGGGCGTACCGTCGGCCGCCTGACCGGTGACGGTCTCTATACCAATCTGCAGGGGCAGGAAATCGGTTTCATTTCTCCTGACGGTTATGCTTATCGCCGGGTCGGACAGGAATATGTTCTGGACGGCCGCCTGATTTCCTCCAAAATGGTGGTTTCGCAGTCGGGCGAATTTATCGGCAGTGTGGCTCCCGGCGGCAATGTAACGAATTTTGATGCGGTTACCATCGGTTTTATCAAAGCCAACGGATTTGCCTATAATGAAAATAATCAGATTATCGGAAGTATCGTCCGCTCGGGCTATGCGCTTGACAACAACGGAAAATATCTCGGCTTTGTGACTTATAACGGCGAAGTCGTCAATAAAAATAACGTGGTCGGCCATTTGCAGGCAGACGGTCTGATTGCCGGAGACAACGGGGAATTAATCGGTTATGTGGTTGATTTTGCCGCGACGGCTACCGATTTGAACGGTAAATATCTGGGGCGTATTATGCCGGAAGGCAAACTTGCCCGCAGCCGGGATATAATCGGCTCGGTCGGAGCCCGCGGAATAACTTATGCTGCCGACGGTACCGTAAACGGTAAATTGATACAGGCCGGTCCTGTTTTTGACTATCGCGGCGGTCTCCGCGGTCACGCGCTGAAAAATGCTTCGGTCATTTTGCTGGAAGGAACCCCAGCCGGCTATATTATGGACAACATTGCTTATGAAAATGCCGGTCGGGCTATCGGTGCCACCATGGGAAATCTGCTGGCAATCAATACCGGCAACCAAACTTTGGGCATGGTTGGCATCAGCGGTATGGTCATGGACGGCGAAGAACGCAAATTTATGTCTCCGTTCGGCTATCTCTTTTCGGCTGACGGCAAAACCGGCGGCCGCGGCTTGGCTTTGTCTTCGATTTATAATCTGACCGGAGCGCCGGTTGCCCAGATGACTCCGGCCGGTGGTCTGATTAACAAAAATGCGGCGGCTATCGGCAAATTGACTCAGTCGGGCTTTAATATTGACGAACGTAATCTGGTTATCGGCAAGAATTTGGAAGCCGGCTATGTCGTCGGTCCGGCCGGACAGAGCCTCGGCAATTTGTCCGAGAGCAATCTGGTTTTGAACAATAATCTGGAACCGGTTGCCAAACTTCTGCCGGATAACACGGTTGTTTCCGCAGACAGCAATACATCGGTGAATATGATGCCGGTTGTCGGCCGCGGTTCGGTTAATAATATGGTTCTGGCCTTCAGCGGCAGTCTGATCGGCTACGCCGGCCCTTCCGGGATTGTCCGTGATTTCAACGGGGCGCGTTTGGGCAAAGTGGCGGCTGAAGATATGGTGCTTGACAATATGGGCTCCAGCCTTGGCGGCACTGTCGGCTATGCGCCGGTCATCGATAACAAATGTTCTCTTTTAGGCGTGATAACGCCCCGCGGCGACATTCGCAATTACCGTGAAACGGTCATGGGGCGCCCGCTGCTGAACGGACAGGCTATTTCCGAGAACGGAAGCTATATGGGCTATGCGGTTAAACCCACGGCGGTCATTGACTATAACGGCAATATTATCGGTACCGTGTCGGCCACCGGACAGGTAATGAACTATAACAATGATGTTCTGGGATGTGTCGATAAAAGAGGTTTCCTGAAATCTGACGAAGGAATGTCTCTGGCTCATACGATTGAATATGCCCCTGTTATGAACTTTAACGGAATAATTATCGGCCGCAATATCCTGGACGGACAGATTGTCAATGACCAGAACCAGTTCATCGGCTACACTCAGGCCAACGGAAACGTTAATTCCAAAACCGGTATGCCGATCGGCCACCTGTTTAAATATCGTCATGCTTTCAGCCTGGCCAACAAATATATCGGCCGCATTAATGAAAAAGCTGAAGTGATTGACGGCAGCGGCGCCATCGTCGGAACCGTCGATTTTGAAGGCAATGTCTCCCGGGAGAACCATAAAATCGGCTATGCTCTGTATGATATGTATGTTTATGACAATGATTTTGAGGCAATCGGCTATATTCTGAAAGACGGTACCGTGCTCTCCTTTATTAACCAAAATCTGGGAACATTGAGCAAAGGCTTTCTGATTAATAAAAACGGCGAAGTTACCGGCCGCGGCAACAGAGATTTTTACATTCGCGACGACAGCAACTTGATTCTCGGCGAATTATACCTGAACGGCGAATTGCGTGACAACAGCGGCAATGTTCTCGGCACGGTCACCAAAAACGGCAGCATCATAGACAAGGACGGGCGCGTCGTGGCCATGGCCAAACCGCTGCAGTATTATGGAGAAATGGTTGCCCGTGAAAAAGTTTATGACCAAAACGGCAACTTAATCGGCTATGTTAACGCCGATGGTTCGGTAACCGACGAAAACGGAAATATTATCGGCTACGTCCAGAACGGCAAAGTCGTAGATAAATCCGGCAAGCTGTTGGGTGAGCTGGCCAGCGAGAAAGTGGCTTACGACAAAGACGGCAATATCATCGGTAAAGTTCTGCCGGACGGAACGGTAGTGGATGCCAACGGCAAAGTGATTGGCAAAGTCGGAGCCAACGGTGAAATTACCGATGCAAACGGTAATTTGATCGGTTCCATTAAAGGGCCGGGCAGCGGCGATAATCTTGCCTATGATGCAAACGGCAATGTCCTCGGGCGGATTTTGCCCGACGGTTCGGTTATCGACGGCAACGGTAACGTTATCGGGCATGTTAATGCCAAAGGAGAAATCGTTGACAACAGCGGAAAGGTGATAGGCGTTTCCGGAAAAGAAATGCTGGCTTATGATGCTGATGGAAATGTTATCGGCCGCTTGTTGCCGGATGGTTCTGTTGTTGATTTGAACGGTAATGTTGTCGGCCATGTCAATGAAAACGGCGAGGTTGTAGATGCCGATGGTAATGTCATCGGCAGCGCCAGCACGGCCAATCTGGCTTTTGATGAAAACGGCAACGTTATCGGACAGGTGTTGGCCGACGGAACCGTCGTTGACGCCAACGGCAAGGTAATCGGCAGGGTTAATGCTAAAGGTGAAGTTGTTGACAACTCCGGAAATGTCGTCGGTAAAGCAAATATTGACAGCTTGGCGTTTGACAAGGACGGACGCGTCATTGGCCGCGTTAATGCCAACGGCGATGTGGTTGACAAAGACGGCAAGGTAATAGGCCGCATTAATGAAAATGGTGAAGTCGTCAGTGCTGACGGCAAAGTCATCGGCTATGCCAAAAAGCCGTCCTGGTACAAACGTCCCGGAGCATTGCCTGAAATCGGCCTTTCGCCGGAAGAACGCGAAATAACCGAAAAATATCGCAAGTCTTTAGGCATTGCCCTGACACCGGACGGTGAATATCTTGGTGAAATTATGGAAGACGGTCGCGTCGTTAACAAGGCCGGAGAAGTTGTCGGCCACCGTATGCCTGACGGTTTGATTATTGATGACGAAGGCGCTCTGGTCGGTATTGAGGAGAGTGAAAAGCCGGCCGCAGGTGAAATGTTTATTCCCGCCGGAACCTTCGGCAAAGGCGGTGCTTATGGCACCGGAACCGGACCGGGTGCAAATCTTGGTCCCGGCGGCGGCTTTGGCCCCGGTGAACGGTATGATCCCCAGCGAGCCGCTGCGCTTGATGCCGCGCAGCAGGAACGCCGCAGCAATATGCAGGTCGGCAAAATCAGCAGCAACATCAGTCCGGATGCTTTCGACGGTATGCAGAAAAACTGGGATGAGCAGGGCATTAAAAAGGCCATTTCCTCCTGGAGAGTTGACTTAAGTGAAATGATTTTCGCCGATAAGCCGATTCCCGCGGTTATTGCCCGTTCGATTGACAGTAACAATCCGACCCCGGTAACCGCCTATGTTGAACGTAATATTTACGCCGAGGAAGGACGTAAAATCATTATTCCTGCCGGCAGCCGTATTATGGGAACTCTCGGCGGCCTGACCGGAACCTCGGAAACCACGTCACAGTCGGCGAAAGTTCAAATTTCTTGGGAACGCCTGATTCGTCCGGACGGTTCGCTGTTTGTCTTCAGCGGTGTCACCGGCGATGCGCAGGGCCGCGGCGGTGCTTTGGGCTATCTTGACCAGCAGCTGTTTAAGAAATATACGTTGCCGATTATGACCACGGCTTTGACCAGCTATACTTCCTATATGATGGCCGATGACGAGAATACCGACAGCGGCAGCGTTAACGAAACGCCGAAACAGCAGGCCGCCAATGATGCCCGCCAGAACTTCCTGAATCAGATGAACCAGGTCTTTGAGCAGATTTTGTCGGATAAAACCAATATTCGCCCGCTGACTTATGTTCCCGCCGGCACCCGCATCATTGTTTATCCGAACGTTGACCTCTGGATGCGCACCCGTGAACGCAATCCGCAGGAATTGGGCGGTCAGGGCAAGAAAGACGTCTTTATTGATGACCCGCAGACCACCGGTAAGCGTGAGCTTGAAAAGAACCGCCGCAGTCTCGGCAAGACCGAGACTGCTCCGACCGGTGCCGGCAGCGTTGTTTATGAATCTCAGGATATAGACGTTGAAGCCGCCGGCGGAACGCCTACATTGATTGATGACAGCAAGCCGTCTAATTCCGGCAAGAAAACCAATAATCCGCCGCCGCTGATTTCCAGCCCGGCCGCCGGGGCAACCCCGCCGCCTCCGCCGTCTTTCGCCACATCCCCCACTCCGGGAGCGGCAACCGCAGGCAGCAACACCGGCACCAGCAATAATACCAATAACAGCGTTCCGCAGCTGTTCTAAGGAGTTTAAACAATGAGTTTTAAGGTTCTGGAATCTGTTCTTCGTCCCTTGGCTTACTGGTATAACCAGGAAAACATCGAGGAAGTCGCCGTCAACCGCTCCGGGCAGGTTTGGCTGCGCCTGCGCGGCAAACGCGCTTATCCCTGGGTGATGTATAAAGATGAAAAACTTACTAAAGAATATCTGACGGATTTGCTTTATATTATTGCCAATACCTATGAACTTCCCTTTGACCCGGTACAGGGAACGCCGGTGGTTTATGCCACCATTCCCGGCGACCACCGTTTTTCTGCCGTCAGCGGACGTAACGTTATGTATGACCAGGATGACCTGACCGGCGGTGTCGCTCTGACAATCCGTGTCCACAGCGACGATGTTGCTTTCGGGTTGCAGGACTATGGCCTGAAACAAGGCGAAAGCCTGCATAAGGTTAATCCTCTGAAAGATATTCAGGACCCCGAAGATCCCTATGAGCGTCTGCTGTTAAGCATTAAACGCGGGGACCATATTCTCGTTTCCGGCGCTACGGCAACCGGTAAAACCACGTTCTTAAACAACCTGCTTAAGATTTTGGATATCCATAAGCGGATTATCACAATTGAAGATACACGCGAATTGCTGGTGCCGCATCCGAACCGTGTTCATATTGTTATGTCCCGTACCGAGCAGACTAACGAGTTCGACTATTCGAAAATTATCGACTTGGTGGTTCGTTTTACGCCCGATGCCATCATCGGCGGCGAGATTTCCACCAATAACGCCGGCGCATTGTGGGAGCTGATGGGATCCGGTCACGATAACTGCCTGGCCACCATCCATGCCGAAAGTTCGGAAGCAGCCTATGAAGCTTTTGTTGACCGTATTCTGCATAGCTATCCGACAATTGACCGTGAAAAAACCATTAAGGAAATGCACCGCAAACTCCGTGTTGTCCAAATCAACCGCGACGGCAACCTGCGTGCGGTAACCGAAGTAACATAAATAAAAAAGCCCCTTTGAAAGGGGCTTTTTTTTATTGCAGCGGCGGAATGTTCAGCTGGGCAATGTCTCCGGGACGGATTTTTACATTTGAATAGCGCATGTTTCCTGTCTCAATAACAAATCGCTGACGGCTGGTCAGCTGGGACGCCAAATCATAGAAATCACGTCCGCTGAGCTCCTGCCGTTGAGGATTCATAATATATAAAACACAACCCTGCGTCCGTTCGGCCACGCCGCAACGGGCACGTCCCCGCGGCACTTCCGGGTTAATCACGACGCCTTGCAAACCGTCGCGGACAATCGTTTGCTGCGTAAAGAACAGTTTGGCAAACATAAAGCCGACGACAAAAACCATTGCCGCAATAATCGACATGCCTTTCATGGTGAACATATTGTTTTGCATCAGTTGTTCTTTAAACGGCAGTTTTTGCGGGGTAATGTCACTTTCGTCGATAAACTGCGGCTGATAGCCTTCCTGCTGATTGTAAACGTTGCTTTCCTGATTGAGCGCCGGCAGATTGGCATTGCCGTCCAGAATATCGTCAATATTATAATCGCTGCGTCCCTGATTGCTTAAAAAGCCTCCCTGCGGCTCGCTGCCGTGCATCTGCATGCCCGGAGCCTGCGGAGCCGACGGATTCGGTTGTCCGATATATCTTTTGATCGGGCGCTTGACTTTTTTAAGCCTGCGTGTCGGGTCAAAATTCTGCGGTTGGTTCGGAGTATTGGGATTCATGTCTGTCATGGGAAATCCTTACCTGTTATTTTGTAATGTTTTGTTTGTTTTCAAGGTTCTGATAATACGCGGAACCATAAAGACGACAGTCTCTGATTTCGGCGATTTTTTATCAAATATCTGATTGGGAATGCCGATAATCATAAAGTTTTCACCAATGCGGCTGCGAACGTTGAATTGTGTTATCTGACCGTTGGTCGCCTCCAGAGTAATGTCTGAAAAAATCCGGTTGTTATGTTCTAACGAAGCCTTGGCCAAAACCGACAATCCGGTCTCCAGAGAATCTCTGGCGCTGCATTTGCCGATATCAAAGCGGGCAAACCACAAATTCGGAACCACGAATTTTCCTTCTGCAACCGGGATAACCATTGCCTGTTGCCCCAAAAAACTGCGCAGGGTTGAAATGTTCAGGTCGTTTGACGTGGTCAGCGCGCGCCCGATAACGCCGGTCTTAGTGGTTTTAATAGTGCCGAAATCAAAGGTTTTCAACAAGTCTTGCCACTCAATGTCATCATCGGCACTGTAAGGGTAAATGCGGAAAACGTTAACGTCAAAGGCAATCAGTGTCGGATTGTCTTCAAAATAGGCCACCAGTTTGTTAATCTTATTGCGCAGTTCGAAATCGGCTTCAAATGTTACCGAGTAATCGGCCCAGTCCGTCGTCACGTCGGTAATGCCCGATCCGCGCAAAACGTCCAGCAAAGCCAGCAGGATAGGGCGTGATTTCGGTACATACAGGCTGAAATTAGCTTTACGGCTGATGGTCAGTGTTTTGGTTTCGGCGTTATAGGCATAATAAATTTCGGCGGCATCGGCAATCATTCCGATAACTTCCGACAGTTCGCCGCGCAGATTTTCCGCCGAAATGCTGGCATAGGGCGCATCTTTTGCCACCAGTTTGATGCCTGCTTCCTTGGTCAGCTTATACATGGCTTTTTCCGCCGGCATGGTTGCAAAGGTAAAGCCCGTCACCTCAAATCGGGGCAGCATGTCATTCTTGCCGTTGCGAACCATATTGAACGCCTTGACGTTATAGGGAATGGTCGTAATCATTTCCTGTGTGTTCCAGTTGACGTAACAGCGCAGCGGAGACTCCAAATCCAATGAACTGGCGCCTTTCGGAGTGCGTATCATGTTCGGATCTTGCGGCAGAATGGTTTCCGAGGCAATCTTTTCATCCAGTGTCAGTTCGCGCGGCTTCTCTTTGGGAGCGCAGGCCGCGATAATTCCGACTGCCATTAATAACCAACCTAAACGGCTTTTTTCAAACCAGTTCTTCATTATTCTTCCGTACCTTCGTTTTTGGGCGGAACTGCCTGGCCGCCCTCCGGATTAACCGGTTTCTTTATTTTAATTACTTTTTTCAGTTCTTTGTTGGCCTGGTCCTGAGCCATAAGTTTGTCCATCAGCTGATCCATGTTCATTCCCGCGCCGAGAGTCGGGTCGTCAGCCACGGTGGTTACTGCACCCAAAGCCTCTTTCATCTTTTCAATTTCCGAAGCGTCTTCTTTAATCATCTCCGGGGATGAATTGTTGCGCAGTTCTTCCTGATATTCGCTCAGCGTCTTTTTCAATTCGTTCAGGCCGCCGGCAATTTTCTTTTCCACATAAGGATATAGTTCCTTATGTTGCAGAATATAATCGCCGGTATCGCTGATTTCCTCCAAAACATCCAAAATATATCCGTAAAAAGGATATTCTTCCATGGCAATATTGCCCATTCGCACGCAACGCGCCGCAATCCGGGAAATTGTCCGGTCATAATAGTCTTTGAGCAGAATATAATTGTCCAGATACCAGAGGCTTTCCTTGCTGGCTCCGCCCTGAGCCTGCGGCTGGGACATGCCGGGATGAGGCTGTTGTACCGTTTGAGGCCGGGCAGCCGCCGGTTGCGGAGCCGCATTCGGCATCGCCGCGGCCGGATTGGCCTGCGGTTTCGGTTGCGCCGGCTGCTGTTGAGCCGGAGCCTGCGGATTAACCGGATTTTGTTCCGTCAAATTATTTGGTTCCATATCAGCTCCTTAACTGTCTTTTCAATTTAATTTAGCCGCCGGGGTTTGTAAATTGTTTTCTCACAGCTTTACCCAATTATATGGTTCCCTGCGGCTTATAAGGTTCATTTGGGGCTTCTCCGGTCTCTAAATCGGCCAAACCGGGCCCGTCGCCGATGTCTTCGGGAATTTTAAATGTTTCTTCCTCCTTGGCGGTTTCAAGATTGTCATAAACATTATCCTGAAAATAAACTTCCCCGCTGTACATCGAGCTTAGTGAGGTCGTTTCGGTTTCCGCCGGTGTTTGCAAAGCTGTTTCGGGGCGATAGGGATCGTCTGTCGGAGTTGTTTCCGCACTTTCTGTTTGCTGCGGGAATTCGGCTGTGCTGCCGTCATCTTCGGGAACTTCTTCATATTCCCATTCCCAGTCGCTTCCTTCGCCGCTTTCGGCCTGATATGTTTCTTCACCCTCGGGAATTTCAACATATTCCCACTCACCGTCGCCGTTTCCGGCCTCGGCTTCTTCTTCCGGAACCTCGACATACTCCCAGTCTTCGTCGGCGCCGGCCTCGTCTTCGGGAATTTCGACATATTCCCAGCCTTCATCCTCACTTTGGGTTTGAATGGCAGAACCGGCATCTGCGGCAGAAGTTCTTTCGTCTTCGGAAACTTCTTCATAGTCCCATTCCCAATCCTGGGCCTCATTGCTTTCAGTGTCCGGGCCTGTCGGAACTGCTGCGGAGCTGTTCGCCGGTTGTGCCGTTTCGGCTGTGTTGCCGTCATCTTCGGAAACTTCTTCATACTCCCATTCCCAGTCGCCTTCCGCCGTATTTCCATCAGCACTTTCGGCAACGCTTTCTTCTTCGGGAACCGCAACATATTCCCAACCCTCGTCGGTATTTTCTGCCGAAGCTTCGTCGGTTGCGGCAGTATCCGGCTCGGTCGCGGTTTCTTCTTCGGGAACCGCAGCATATTCCCAGCCTTCGTCGGCAATTTCTGCCGGAGCTTCTGCTGTTACGGCGGTATTCGGCTCGGCCGCGGTTTCCTCAGGAGAAACTGTGTCTTCGCTAAGCGGAGAATTTTGTATCGGCTTGCTAATATCTTCCGTTTCCGCCGAAGAGGTATCGGACTCAATGCCCCAGTCGGTGGCAATTTCCTCACTCGGTAAATCTACCGGTTCGGCAGGAATATTTTCTGCCGGAAATTCTTCCGTTGTCGTATGATATCCCCAGTCGTCATTGTCCGCAAGAACCGCGGAAGACTGTTCCTCAGAGACCGGTTCTTCCGTTTGAGCGGTTTGCTCCGGCTGAAGTTGGGACAAAATTTCTTCTGCCGGAACTTCGACATACTCCCATTGGTCTTCATCGGCGGCAGTATCTTCGGAAGCCGGAGAGAGTTTTGCGGTTTTTTCCGGTTCGGCCGCGGCAGACGGTACATCATTGTCAAACAGTGAGAAATCCAGACCGCCGTTTGATGCCTCTTGGTTCTCGGGGAAAGAAAAATCATTTGCTGCTTTTTCTGCGGGATCTTCTTCTTTTTGATTCTTTTTACCGCTCAGATTACTGACTTTGTCTGTCAGTGTGCTGACCTTATCAAACAGGGAAGAGGCCAGACTGTCCAGAGACAAACCTTCACTGTTTTTCTTTTTTTTCTTCTTCTTTTTTTTCTTTTTTTGTACGGCAATTTCTTCACCGCCGGCAATAATTTCAGTATCATCGTTGTCTTCGGTATCGTCGCCGAAAATTTCTCTGCTGATATCGGTGGTCTGAATAACCGGAGCAGCCGGCGCTGCGTTTATTTCTTCATCAGGCAAGGGCCGCAGCGGCTCAGCCCGGGAAACCGGCGAAACATGGTAATCTTCCGGCACAGCCTGCGCCGCCGGAGCCGTATGGACAACGGGATGAGCCTGCAGAAATTTCAGGTTTTCTTTCTGCATTTCTTTGATGGCTGTAATAATCGACTGTGTCGAAAGCTGCTGGCTTTCTTTCAGAGCCAGCGTAATGATAGATGACAACTCGCTGGTCTGGGTTTTAGCCATTTCTCTGAACAGTTCCGACTGAATTTTGACGATGCCGTTCAGCATCTCATCCACCGGCGGAAAGGTTGCTGCAGTGTTTATCTGAATATTGTTGGCATTGTTGTTTGAACTTGAAGCATTGGCAGCCGTGTTGTTCTGAACCAGCATTTGCGCCAGCCGGTTTTGGGCCTCGATATTGGCCTTGTTGTTCTGAGCCATGATCTCTGCCAGTTTGTTTTGCGACGAAACAATAGCCTGTGTAACCGCTTCGGAATCTTTTTTACGAATATCGTCGTTGGCGGCAATAGCTTCTTTGAGCGCCGAGGCGATTTCTTTGGCAAAGGACGCATCAGCCGTAAACGTCGAACTTATCGGCTGGAAAACGGTTTTGGCCGGAGAGGCCTGTCCGGTTTGCTGTGCCTGTTGTTGGGCTTGTAGTTGCGCCTGTGCCTGAGCCAAAGCCTGCGCCTGGGCTTGTATCTGTGCCTGAGCGGCGGCAGCCGCTTCTTTCGCTGCCTGTGCAGCCTGAACGGCTATCTTGGCCTGTGCTTCCGCCGCAGCCCGGGCCGCGGCTTCTGCGGCTGCCTGAGCCGCAATCTGTGCCGTTTCGGCCTGAGTATCCGCAGAGGGGGTGTGATGCTGGTTGTTTGCTTCAGCCAAAGCCGTTGCCAGAATTTTGGCCCGGGTCTCTTCTTCATAATCAGCCTGCGGTGCTGCATCGGGCGTGCTGCGAACCAAACCGTTTTTTTCTTCCAGCTCGTCAACATACTGCTGCAAAACGGCTCCGCCCGGCAGCGAACTGAACATGCCGCGGATTTCTGCCGGCTGTTCCAATATCATTTGGTTGAAGGCTTGTTTTCTTTCGTCGGTAAAAATATGCAGCTGCCGGAAGATGTTTAAAAAGCGCTGCGCAATAATAACCGGGTCATCCTCTGTCCCGATTTTATTGTAGTTCTTTTTTGTTTTTCCGGCCGTTTCTACCAATTTTTTACCCGAATCTGTCTCTCATCAGTTTAAAATCTATCCATATTACCGATTTTACTTCTGATGTTGTAAATTTCAGGTTAATAAAACGGGGCGGAAACGGCAGAAATCAAAAAAAACTCCGCCGCAGCGGAGTTTTTTCTTAAAGGTAGATTGCAACCACTTTATGAAGGCTGTTCAAATCGTCGTTGCTGATTTCAATCCGTTCGTCCGGATTCCATCTCAAGCCGTAAAGCTGTCCGTTTTCATCTTCGCGGATACTGACGATTTTGGCTTCTTTTTCATTGCTGTAATAAACGGCAATGTCTCCGACGCTGACAACATCCTGCGGATCGACAAACAAAATTGAACGTGTCGGCAACAGGCTTCCGAGGCGGCGGGTGCAGAGATTAACGGCATAAGCGTCTTTTTTGTTGTATAACTGCGGCGGACGCTGAACTTTTTTGGTCTCCTGACTGAATTCAATGATAACGTCGCCGTCTTTTCCGGCCACGCCGTAAACTGAAATTTTAACGCCGTCCTGATTAGAATTTCCGAAAGCGGAAATTGCTCCGCGCGGGGTGGACAACAGTTTGTATTTGGCATCGTTGCGCTGAATAATCTCTTCCAGCATGCCTTTGTCTTCCAGAGCTTTAATCTGCTCTTTCAACTCTTCCGGAGCCATATTGATGGCCTTGGCAATATTTTTAAATTCTTTGTCGGAAACTTCACGCTGGCCCATTTCAATGCGGTGGTAAACGGAAAGGGTCATATCGGCGCTTTCGGCAACTTCAATCAGCGTCAGGTTCTTTTCGTTGCGGATCTGACGCAAACCGGCACCCAGAGTTTTCAAACCGCTTTTTTCGTTGATTTTGTTTCTTCTCTCCTGTTCGCGCCTCCAGGATTGGACAACTTCCTGCTGGGAATTCTGTTCATTAACAAATAAATCCTGCAGCGGGCAGTCCAGAAATTCGGCAACACGAACCAGCTGCTCCTGGTCCACGCGGCGGTAACCCTTTTCAATTTTAGAGATTGCAGAAAGGCTGACGGACAAATGATCGGCAAGTTCCTGCATCGAGCGTCCGCGAAGTCTTCTGTACATTCTGATTTGGTTCGGGAAAATAATTTCTTCCATTTGAGTCCACCTTTTATTGTAATAAACACAACTTCATAATTTGTTTGTATCATAAATATAAGCGTTATATTAATCAAGAAAATAGTACAAAAAAAGACAATTTGTGTACAAATATAACGTAAAGCCGGGAATTTCTTCCCGGCTTTAATCAAGACGGCTGCCGCCTTATTTTCCGAATTCGGCCATCGGCTGGTCTTTTCCGTAAGTGGCGACTTGTTCTCTGAAAAGCTGCATATCCGCTTCGCTCATCATAATTTCGTCTGCCGGAACAGACCGGTTGAATTTGCCGTTGCTGTCCATCGAGCGGGTGTGTGCCGAATTATAGTTTTTGGCAAAGGCATAGTTGTTTTTAACGCTCTTGGCATCAACCGTGCCATCCTTGTTCAGACGGTAATTTGATTTTTTGTTGATGATGCCGTCGGATGCATAGCTTTCGGCTTTGCCGTTTTTGCCGATGTGGGTGTAAGTCAGCATATCACGCTTGTCACCCTTGGTCATCTCAAAGATGCTGGTCGAGCCGTCGGCATTGGTCTGCTTAACCCTGAAGACTTCGCGTCCCTGGTCATCCAGCGTACGGCTGACTTCGCGGTCTTTGAATTCGCGGTTCATATCTGCCCCGGGAACACCGCCCATACGTTCCTGCATCATCTGGTTCATAATCGCCTTATCGACATCGTCATTGGACATGCCGCTGCCGCTGCGGATTGCATGAATGGCCACTTCGTTGCGGGTGCCGTCACGGTTCAGCAATGTCTTCCCGGCAGCGGTATTCATTCTTGTTTCCTCGCGAATAAGGTTTCCGTCTTTGTCATAAGTCTTCTTGTTCTGAATGAACTTGTCATTGTTAACGGAGGTTGCCTTATTGCCGCGCAGGCTCTGTTTTGCCCGTGTAACCGTTCTGGTGCCGTCCGGAGCAACTTGCAGCGTATCGGTAACCTTGCGGCCGTACCAGGTACGGTGTTGCAAAGTTTTGTTGCCGTCGGCATCGGTTACCGTTCGGTCATCGTTTTCAATTTTTTTAGCTCGGCGGTTTACTTTATATGAGTTATAAGCTTCCCGCCCGCGGTCAAGAGCCATGCCGCCGACTTTACGGGTTGCTTTGCCCGCTGTTTTGAGCCCTCCGATTGCCGCGGTGTTTGCCGTGGATGCGGCCAAACCGCCGACTTTCGAACCGATGTCTTTAACGCCGATGCTCTTGGCAAAACTTCCGGCAAAGGAATTGGCTTCACCCAGAACCGCCCAGCCGAGGATCATATAGAAAACGAGTTTCAGGAATGTGGTTCCCCACCATGCCAGATTGCTCAAAATAACCTTGTAACCGCTTCGGGTTCCGACATCAGACATCGCTCCGCCGCTCTCAACCCCTGCTTTTGATAAAACATCCATCAGACCGTTGGTCAGAATAAAGATAATCAGTGACAGGAAAATAAAGTTAAACATACAGTTAAGGAACGTATCCCACACTTTGCCCACATATTTTTGCGTTGATTTGAAAGCGTAAGCTCCGATTGCCGCCGGCAGCAGCGCCGTCGCCACCGTCAGTTGCAAAACCGAGTCAATCAGCAGGAACGGATAGATAATCAGCAGCAGAATTGCGGCAATCCACAACACAAGACCGACAATCAGATAGCCCAGATGCGGGAAGAGGGCAAGGCCGTGCCATGATTCGACATACAAAGCGACGCAAATGGATGTCGAGCCCAAAGCCATAACATCAAGAATTTTATCCTGAATGGTTTTAATTGTACACAAAATACTGACGCCCATACTGGCCGGAAGGCCTGCACCTTTTTCTTCGGTTAAAATATCAAACGTTGATCCGTCACAGGTTTCGCCGTTTGCACCTTCAGTCGCAATTTGCGCCAGTTTAAACCCGGTATTGAATATCGGCTCCATCGCCAGCCGGAAAAAGTCTGCCGAATTGAGACGCAGCAGCGTGACAACAATCAGCACCAGAAACGCTTTGTTCAAAATTGTTTTAACCAGAATACTCGGATTCTTTTGCTCCATGGAGGAAATAAACTGCATAACCGTAATGCCGAGCCAGAGAGCAAAGCCGACGCAAACCAGCATGATAACGCCGTCTGCCAGTGCATTGTATGATTTTTTCGCAACCGAGCTGGCGGTATTAAACAAAACACCGAAAATATCACAGAAAATACATGTCTTGAAACTGCTGCGATAACTTTCGACATTACATTCGCGATCGCCTTTATCTGCGGATTCGGTAGATACCGCGCCGGTATATTCATTTAAATAAGCCGGGCGGGACGCTTGCCCGAGCCGGACGGAAGCCGACGGATATTCGTCTTCTTCACAGGCGCGTTTGCCGGTAACTTTTTGTGAGGCTTCTTCCAAAGATGAGCCGTTTTCCATTTCTTTTCGAATAGCTAACGATTCGAGCGCTAATTTTTCATCTTTGGCCGCGCGTTTGGCATAAGGGGTTTTATCTGCATATCCCGAATACATGACCTCGGCATAGCTTGCATAATAAGCGGAAATAATCGTTTCGTCGGAAGCCGTTTCAAAGGTTTCGGGAGCAATTGCTCTTTGAACCGCCTGAAAATTGTTTCTCATCGGGCCTGCACCGGCAACCGCACCGGCTAAAATAATCATATCCATTTCGGGAGAGCGGTTAAGCAAACTTCCCATGCCGGCGTTTTTCAAAACACTTTTGCCGTAGCTTAAATAGTGATTTTCAATATATTCTCTTTGTGAAGTTCCGAAAGAACTGTCTTGGGAGGCTAAGGCCTGCCATTTCTGCGAAAATTGCGTAGCCGGCGGATTGCAGGCGGCGTTAATGGTGCTTTGCAATGAGCCGCCTATTTCCAGTGCCTTATATTTACTGGGATCATTCTTCTGCAAATGTTGCAAATAACTGGCCATTGTTGAATTATTCCATTTTGAGGAATCCCGGTAGCAGACCATTTGCGAAACGCCATAAGAACAGCCGCCTTTATCATCTGCCCAGCATTTGTTGAAAGCGCCGGCATCGCCTCCGGATTCACCCTGTTGGTGAAAAGCGGACAGATTATCTGCCGGAAGCAGTTTGCCGCATTTGCCTAAACTGGCTTCCGCCGTCACCATTTGCGGATCCGGATCGTTTTCGATAACCGGTGCTTCCGGAACCGGAACGTTGCCGTCGCACAAAGCATCTGCCGAAGCGCAGGCGGGAGACAAAATCTTACCTTTTCCCGTGCCGCCGTCACGCAGTTCAATATGCAGGTGAGCGCCATATCCTCCTTGTGCCTTTGTATATACGGTCGTTCCGTCTACACAATTTGATCCTCCGACATAACCGATGGTCGTTCCTTTGGCAATTTTTTCTTTGGTTCCTGCAACTTCTTTGGCTTTGTCGGAAAATTTTTGCAGATGCATATACGTTGTTGTATATTGTCCGCCGCCGGCTTTTTCATGCTGCATAATAACAGTCATGCCGCCGCCGCCGTAACAGGAGTTGATTGATAAAATAACTCCGTCGGCCGCTGCGGTAACCGGAGTTCCTGCCGGTACGGCAATATCCATCCCCTGATGTTCACGATAACATTTGCCGTCAGGATATTTTACTTTTGTGCTGTATGAACTGTTGCAATTGGTAGAACGGTGGCAGGCCTCTTCGGAAATTCGTCCGACGGAGTTGAGAGAACCTTTGGTTTCAACCGGAACAGTATTCAGACAGCCTTTTTGCATTTCTTCAATTCGGCTGTTGGGATAAATTGTTTTTGAATTTGATGAATTAATTTTACAGGGATGAAATTGAACGGCGCAGGTATTAGACACGTCTGCGGCCCGAGCGGAGGAGATGCCGGCCGTATTCAAGCCCAGCCATAAAACGGCGGCAAATGCCAATCCGGCTTGTCTGGTCAATTTAGATATGTTAGTCATCATCTCCATAATAACACCTGCTTAATTCGGCTTATTGTTGTCTTTCGGGCTGTCGCCTTCTTTCTTGCCCTCATTGTCTTTATTGTCTTTGTTGGCATCTTTGCCGCCGTTTACCCGGTTTTTGACAAAGTTGACGGCCCCGCCGGCAACGGCTCCGGCAGCCTGTGTCGCCTGATGAGTGACAACGCCGCCGGCAAAAGACGCGGCCTGAGTGACCTTGTTTTTTACAAAGGCGGTCATCTGGGTTGCTTTCATGTGCATCGGAGAGGCATCACCGAATGTGCTGTCGTTAAAGAATTTTCCGACATAACCGGTAACCGTGGCGCCGATCATTTTAATGCTGTAAACATAAGCAAACATAATCAGAATAAAGTTTGCGCCTGAAATGGAAAAGGTGTTGGAAACCCATTCCGCATCGCCGGCCTTGATTTTGGCATAGAAAGTCGTCAAATCGCCTAATGACACGCTTATCAGCGATAATGCATAAGAAGTGGTCAAAGCCAGGAAAGTAAACAAAGCTGCCGAACGGAAAATAATGCTCATGCACGATGTAAACTTGCCTGATGTCGGCCCGAACGGCCAGAGACCGATAACAATCGGCAGTGCCATAATGCAGAATCCGATTTTGAAACAAACGTCAAGCAGATAGTAACCGATACCTAAAGTCAGCATAAAACCGCAGAACCAGATAGCGGCACCGCACAGCCAAATCCAGAGGTCAGGAATACGGATAGTGACGTTAACACCGAATAATCCGCCGGTATATTCCAACATGCCTGCATTAAAAGAGTGGCAGGTGAGGGCATGTCCGATAACCAGATTGGTGGAAACCGTCTTGTCGATTCCCTCGGTTAAAGCCATAATTTTGTTAATAACTACCGGAGAAATAATTTCTGTACCGTTATAGGTAAAGTTTGAGGTCAAAGCAACTTTGATTATTCCCTGATTTGCCGCCTGTAACAATCCCAGCCCGTAGTCGGCACCGGCCAGCAGCAAAGGATTGACGAACAGGTCAACAATGGCGCCGATACCCACATTAATTACGATATAGGCGGCGGCAACCTTGAACATGAAGATCAGCAGTGTGTTGAGAATGCTCATCGGTTCTTGGTTGGTAAAAGCCGAGACAAGCTTCAGGGCAAATGCGGCCAGCCACAACATCGATCCGATAACCAACACCTTGCTTCCGGCTTCTCTGGTTAAATCATAAACTTTACCGCAGGCATTCATAAACGTCGTAATCAGCGTCATGATAATTTTGCAGGAATAACAGGTGGACTGATACATCTTCTGCATGTCGGGAATACTGCAAGCCGAATTGTCCCCGCGTTTTACCGTTATGCCGTCCTCTTCGGTTGTGTTTTTCCCTGTTTCATCAGTCTTAACCGTATAAGAAGAAAATCCGGCTGTCGTTGTAACAACGGTACTGGTATCTGTGCCCTTTTCTACAGGTTTCTGTTTTTCTCCAAATAAAGGTTTTTTCACATCTTCAGGCTTTTTACATGTATAAGATAATGTTGATGAAGAATATGAACCTCCCGTCCCTTGAACTGACATACTATAGCTGGAGTAGCATTCCATACCTTCCGGACATCCTCGCGGATATTCGCTGCCGCAAGGTTGATATTCTCCGGCTGCAACGGCACGCTTATGCTCAGCTAATTCTTCGGCACGTGCAAACTCTAATTCCGTGTTTAATTTTTCATATTCCGCTTTTAAGCTGTCGTATTCATTTTTAAAACTGGGGTTTTGAGCAATAATTTTATCAAATCTTTGGTTGTATTCGTCAGCAGTTTCCTGTTTCCATCCCCAGTCAAAAGATTGAGTTGGAAATACATTTGTATCTACTTTTTCACCATTATCTTCTCTTTGTTCTAAGTGTTTTGCTAATTTTTCGCAAAAATTTTTTAATTTTGTTGTGGCTGCATTAACTTCATTAACCTTTTGCTGCGTTTTTTGAGTGTCCAAAGGCTCAAAAGCTTTTTCTCCTTTGGAACGGCCTTGATAAGCAGAGCCGCATGTTTCTTCAGTAAAATTTATCGTCCAAGCATTAACCGGGCGGATAACGCTAAGGGAAAGAAATCCTGCCAGAAAGAAGTTAAAAATATGTTTGAGGAGTTTATCAGTCATTTTTACCTCCCCCGCAAACTGTTCATTTTGTTTTTGAACGAAGCGACTTTGGCTTTTCCGTTCTGAACTTTTTCAATAATTTTGCGTCCGGCGGCGACCTTGCTGACGGCGGCAACTGCACCGGCGGTAAAGATACTGCCCAGAACTTTGGCTGCACCGATAATAACTGCTTTGGCTTTGGCGTTAAAGCTGCCTTTTGAGCTGCCGCCGACCAGAGAATCGGTTACCTGCTGCGCCAGCTGAACGGAAGAAGCAATCAGAAAACCGATCATCAGCAGGCACATGAACGGAATGCTGAATTCTTTGAAATCTTTATCCGTGCCGTTTTCAAAAATGTCGGCATTGTCGATGATAATTTGCTCCAAAGCCAGCATGGCAATTGCAATCATAATTGCCATAAACATCATAAATGCGGCAGAATTCAAAATGGTGACAAAGCCTTGCGACAGCCACTTTTTAGTTGGTCCGAAAGGATATCCCATAATCAAAATCGGCAGCATAACCACCATAATCGTGAATCTGAAAATAGTGTCAACCAGATAAAAGACAAATCCGAGTTTGACGAAAGTAAAGCAGGCGATAATCATCAGACCGATAATCGTGGCCATAAAGCCCGGAGCTTTCAAGACCTTATAAGCCATTGCCAGTCCCAGATTCATCCGGTCATTCATGGCACAGACCATGCATTTCATCATCTCTTTCGGCGATTCGGGGAAACCGCTCAAATCGGCATTGGCAACAGCGTCGGACAATTTGCAGATAATGGATTTGCCTGCGGTAAAATTAAATCCGAAAACTTTTATGGAATTGGCCTTGCTGTCGCTGAGCGAGGCGTGAGCCAGCAATTCGCTTGAAAATTCCAGAAACGCGTTATAAACCGGAAAAATAATGTCATTCATGAAGAACAGCAGCTGCTGTGGAGATGATGCCACATAACCGCAGGCAAAACAAAGGAAGAATTTTCGGGCAATTTCGGTCCAGGTCTCTCCGATGTTTTCTTCGGTAAACGAACTGACATGTTTCAGCAGGCGGATAGAAAGCCAAACCGCAAAGGCAACCATCATGAAAGTCAGGGCGCCGGAAGTAATCTTGTTATAGGTTCCCATTGCCACTTTACCCATGTTGTCATAAAGCAGTTCAATGATAGAGTCCTGCCAGCATGTTGCCTGATCTTGCGCGATGCTCTGTTCATCAACGTCCCCTTTTACGGCTGCCCGCGATGTATCCGGGTTTTTATCGTCACTGGCACAGGCGGTAAGCATGAACATAGAGACTGCAACCACCAGCAGCAGTTTCAAAACTCGTCCTATGTCAATACTTTTCCACATTGTCGTTACTCTGTTATAAAATAATTATTTTTTCGGGTTGCGTTTTTTCATTTCATCTTGAACATATTGGTTCTTGTAACGCTCATTCTCCTGTTTTATGGCATCCAGCTCGCTTTGGGCCTTTTGAGTGTCGGCTTTAGCCTTGTTATAGGCGGCTTCGGCTTTGACGGCCTCTTCAAACTGAGCGTTTGCCAGGTTTTCAAAGTTCTTTTTCTGAGCCGGGTCAGAGGCGGACTGAGCCTTTTTCAGGTAGTCATCGGCTCTGCGGTTATGATAATTCATTTTACCCTGAGCTTCGTTTTCCGCTTTTTTGTTGCGGGCAACTTCTGCCGTCTGGTTTTGAATCATCTGCCGGCCGGCTCTGCCGTTGGCGGTGTTGTTGTAATCGCTTTCCAGCTGCTGTCTCATTTGCTCGGGCGTCTGTTGCGGCGTCTGAGTCTGCTGCGCATCCGCCTGATTTCCGTGCGGTGTTCCGCCTTGAGCGGCACCGCCTTGCGGGGTTGACGGATTCGTCGGTGTTTGCGGCGAAGGTGTTGCCGGCTGCTGCGACCGCGGTCCGGCCTGTTGCATCTTCTTGATTTGATTCTGAGCAGTCGGATTCGGTGCACCCGGTGTGGCAGGTCTTGTCTGCGTTTGCGGAGTTTGTCCGTCCGTGCTGCTTTGCTGTTGTTGCTGATCGCCCATCTGTGAACGTCTGGCCTGTTTGTTGCCGGCAGCGCCGCTGCGGCGTCCTAAGCCGACAGCACCCCAAACTTTATCTTTCGCCCAATCTCTGCCTTTGTTGACAACATTGGTAAGCCCGGTTTTATCACTGACGGCTTTAGCCGCGCCGAGACCTGTCTTAAGGGTCCCCTGAACGCCTTTTGTCGCAGCACCATAAGCCAGACCGCCGATGTTGGCACCAATTTTCGGTCCGCCGCCGCCGGCCATGGTTCCGGCCAAATCAGAAGCTTGTCCGGTCAGTTTAAAGGCAAACAGACAGCAGGCAACCAAGACCAGGAAGCCGGCAAAGCCGATATCCAGTAATTCTTTGAGTTCTTGAACGTTATTACCGTTCAAGGCTTTCATAATGGCATCAAACCCGCCTTTGGAACCGGTTAATCCCTGTCCCAGCAATTCAACGTTGATACTGACGACCAATCCCATGAAAACATAAACGAAGAATGTGTTCATAAAGATACCCCAGCCTTTGCTCGTATAGTTGCGGGTTGCCTTAAACGGCCAGCAGGCGATCAGGAACGGCATCAAAGCGCCGATAATGCCCAGCTGAATTGTCGCATCAATCAGATAGAAAGCAAAAGCCAAAGAGATAATCCAGCCCATGACCCAAATGGCAAATCCTTGGAACATCATGCCGAAATCCCACAAAACATTGCGAACCGGTCCGATACTCTCTTTACCGGCATTGCGGGCAACGCACATTAAAGACGAACCGACGCTCTGCGGAACGGCCACTTCGGCTTGTACGGCTCTGATAAAGCAATCCAGATTGGTGTAAAGATATGCCGGCATAACCCCGTTTGACACGTTCTGAAGTGTTTTTGAAACGTCACAGGCTGCCAGATATTTGTTTTCAGCAAACAGCAGACTTGAACCAAATTCAAAGCCGGCTTTAAGTACGGGGCCCACAATGTAGCCGTAAACAATATTGGCGTTTTTTAACATATAATAAGCTACCAGAACCTTAAACATATTGACCAGCAGCTCGGTTACGAATTTGGGTGCATCCTGCTTGGTAAACGAACTGACGTTTTTCAAAACCATAAAAGCAATCACAATGGCAAAACCAATCAGCATCACATTGGCCAGCGGCCCGGCCAGCTTGTCATAAGCTTTGGTGGACATACTCTGTGCCGCATTGAAAATCGTTTTAAATAGCGGGCAGTAAATACAGCTTCTGGATTCTGCCAGCTTGGCCGGCAACGGCACACAACCGCGGGTAACGCCGGTAATGGACTGGAATTTGTCGCCCTCCATTATGAAATAATATTCAGCAAGGATAGTGGGTTTGCCATCTTTGGTTTTACCCATGATCGTATATTTATAAAGAGATTGCCCGGCCTTAATGGTTGTCTGCATGCTGTTAAGTTCTTCGACTTTCTGATCAAGTTGCTGTGCTGTAGAAAGTGCAGATTCGCCAAGTTTATGAAGTTGTTGAGCAACGGCATTGTATTCTTGGACGACACTGAGGGCCTTTTGCAGGGCTTGTTTCTGTTTCTCGTCTTTCGCTTCCACATTAGTAATACTGGAAGCATCAATAGTTTTCGTATTGGAAATCAGCTGCTGTGTGGACCATGTATAGCTGCCGTTAATCAAGCGTCTCAGCGAATCCGGATCTTCGGCATAGTGTTCTGCCGCTATGGCTCCTACCGCCGTAGCTACACCGACGATAACCAATCCCACGCCCCCGGTGCCGATTGCCAGACCGACTGTACCGATAATGGCAAGGGCGCCGCCGATAATTGCCGTCTTTTCAAAACCATTTAGTTCTTTTTCCACTTCTCCAACTTTTTTTTGTAATTCTTCAATCTGTTTCTGATAATTTTCAATCCCTTCCATATTTTCTTTGTATGTCTTTTGGAGACCTTTAATCTCAGAAAGCAGTTTACTGCGGATTTTGGCTAATTCTTCATTTTCTAATTTTTTTGCACCAGTGCTGTTATCGTCAGGTGCCATCAAGCGATTGATTATTTCATTAACATCTTTGCTGACAGCTTCGTTTTCAGCAAAAGCATTGCCCGGAGCAGACAGCATCCAGGTTCCGAGCACTAACAGGGAGGTATATTTTATAAACTTATTTATTGTCATCGTCGTCTCCTCCGGCAAAAGGATTGCCCAGAACTTTTATTGCAATAATAAATACAACCGCCACCAGAGCTAATGCGCCCCAAAAGGCATAACGAGAGGTAAACCAGCCGAAGAAGTCAATATAATAGGCTCCTATAATGGCCATAAAGATGATTATGTTTACCAGTATTGCTCTCATCATATCCTCGGTTTTTTAAAGCTTCTGCTTCATGCTATCTCTATTCTAGCATATAAAAGTAAAAAAATTTGTTACAGTTTTTTGATTTTTTCGCCATGTTTCAGAACTTGCCCTGATTCAAAAATTTGACGCATCTGCGAACAACTTCTTCATTTTTAAAAGGATTAAAAAACGTATTTTTTATCGTAATTGTTTGTTTGACGCCTTTTAGTTCGGCATCTTCGCCGCTTCCCAGCATTTGCCGCCATTTTTCGGGCAGCAGGAACAGGATTCGTTTCCACACCGGCACGCAATTGATAATGCCGACTTGCTGCGGATTCTCAAACGGCGGAAGGCGTTTGGCCGCTTCCGGCGTAACATCTTTCAGAATCGGTCCCAGAATCCGTTGAAAAAGCCGGTATTTGTCCAACAGCTTAAACAGAGTGCTTCCCTGATTCGGAGGGCTGACCTCTACAATCCGGTTGAGCTTTATTTTGTGCCGCCACGGCGAATCAAACGAAAGCAATTTCCTTAAAATGACGCCGCCGATACCGTTTGTTACAAAAGAAACTTCCTGTACGTCTTCCAGATGATTCATAAAAAAGTCAAGCTGGCGAATGTGTCCGTCGATTCTCTTGCGGGTGGAAGGATAGTTGATTGCCGCGGCCATATAGCCGTTTTTCAGCGCCTCTCGCCACAAAGGCTTGAAGATGTTTTTGCTTTCGCCGAGTCCGTGCAGCATAATAACCATATGTCCCTTCTGCCGCGAAAGCTGGAAGACTTCAATATATTTAAGAAAAGCACGCCGGCAGTTCTCAAAACGGCCTTCCGCGCGCCGAATGTCCCAGTTGTCCAAGAGCCGGTATTGTTTCGTCTTATAATTTCTCTGGATTCGCCACTTTTGATAAAAAAAGACGTCTTCCCAGAATTGGCTGCCGCCCAGAGTAAAAAAGTCGAATCGCATCGGTTAAGACTCCTGAATCAGTTCTTTTGTGTAACGCCGGTGTCATTCGGAATTGCCGTGATTGTCACCAGCGATTCGTCGCCGCCCAGCCGCTCAATCAGAATTTGAATTGCCCTGCGGTCGCGCAAGTAAGTCATATGGCTGATTTTTGCGCGCACAACCGCCACTTCCGACCAACGCAGCTTCGGCATTTCGGAAACGTAGAAATCATAAATGCTGTTGGCTGAAAAAGGAGTCGAAAAAATCAAACTGCCGCTCCAGTTCTGCCCGCTGCCCAGAGTTCTGGTCTCACCCATATCTATATAAGAGGGTTCCGGAAACGGAACATCGGGAAAACTTGCAAACGCCGGCGGAACTTCGGAACCGTCGACTCCTTTTAATATCGGCTTCTCCTGATTCCCGCAAGCCGAAAGGATTACAACTAAAGTTAGAGCTAAGATACTGTTTTTTAACATAAATGCTACCTTGTTATCTTTTTTCGTTATGCTATATTGAACCTATAGTAAGGCGATAAGGTTAAAAAAAAGGAAACAAACCCTCGTTTTCCTTTCAAAAAACATGCACAAAAAATTATCCTCTAATCAATGAGTTAGAAAAAATGTGAAAAAAAATCAAATTTTTTTGCTTTTTTGTGTTGACATCTTGCTTGGGTTGTCCTATAAACCACTTCGCCGACACGGTAACGGTGCTTCACTTAAAACACCAACCGAATGGCAGTTATAGAACAGAGTGAATAAGAAGAAAAAAGAGGATACGCAGACGGTATTTAATATTGAGAAAATATGAATAAAGTCTG
>ERZ1694708.71-NODE-71-length-60873-cov-14.562777_pt1 | contig 60873 bp, 61 predicted proteins | sample MGYA00581714_ERZ1694708 | MGnify/ENA primary metagenome ERZ1694708 (study PRJEB42213, sample SAMN07424259) | human gut metagenome | biome: ENVO:00009003; feature: ENVO:2100002; material: ENVO:00002003 | host: Homo sapiens | place: USA | collected 2014 ...
TTTCTGAATAGTTTAGAAATGTGACTAACGTGTAAAATGATACACGATACAGAGGTGTGCATCATTCAATTTGGCACTTACAGCTATGGATGAATATATTACAATAAATAGCCTTTTTCACATATGATATGTAGCATAATAAATTCTATGACAGACAAAGAAAAACTAAATAGTATACTTCGCCTTAGGCTGTTCTATTCAACCGAGAAGGAACTATCTGATCTCGTGGGCTATAACCTGAAGGGTAATCATTTCAGTAGATTCAAAGATTTTCAATGCGATGCCTATTTCAGTAAATTTGCTGAAGAATGTCAGGAGTATACCCAGGGAAAGGTTAATTTGGCATGGCTTCTCTATCAGTATGAAGCAACATCGAAGTTCTTCAAGAAGTATATCGAAAAGACAGGGCATGAAGCAAACAAGCGTTTCATTCCTTACCTTTTAAACTATATTTATAATAGTAAAACCTTAGATGATGGTGTGCAACATTCGAAGGACATCATCCTGTGCGAGCGATATGATGCCTACAATACAGAAGGAGAAATGAATGTAGGTATTCTGATACTTATGACCTACGGACTGATACCGACATTTAAAAACAAGACTAATCAGGATATCTCTGACATTATTGGAGATTTTCAGAAAGCCTACGATATACTATCGGAGATAGCGAAAGCAAATCAAACTGGGGCAAGTACTATGTACAAAGAAATGCTGTGCCTCAAAGAAATGCGCAAACTCATAAAGGAAGAACGAGCTGGAGATAAGTTCATCAACCGACTTCTGCTCATCCATATCACAAATGATGTTGTGAATAGAGTCTTTGCATTAAAGAAACCTGCCAAGCTCAGGCAGTATAGTAAGGAGATAGTACCTATGGATTTTGAACTGACCAGGCTATGGCGTTGTGAGGATGAACCAGACAACATCGTATGGGAGTTCGTACCACTCAACATAGATGCTTACTACTTGTATCGCAACGAGATAGATTATCAAGCTAAGAAGATAAAATACACAAAATACCAGCTTATATTCAAGAATATTGGCCACAAAGACTTTTGCTATACAGTCATAATGAGACCAGCTTTCAACTGGCATAATATACTCAAACGGGAGCAGTCTGATGACTCTATTTCTTTTGACTATACTGACATAGAGTATGAAGATGATAAGCGCATTGTCAAAAAGTTAACCTTCACCCAAGAGTCACCTCTCAGTGAAAAGCCAATGGATTTGAAACCTGTTAATAAGAAGGATGTACTGGGCTATTATACTACCTATCTTGACCATGAAGGTGTGGCGCATGACTTTGAGGATGAAGACAACCAATCTCAATATGAGGTCAGGATGGATACGATGGAGGTTGCTGTCTCTGACACAGCCATACTATTCAAGGGTAACGATTGCATTTATAAGTTGAACAAGTTTGACGAGGAAGGAAACGAAACCATTGAAGGCATTAATTCTCTATCACATACCGATAACTTCATCTATGCAGAGTTGGACGATGAAGGTACCGAGCATCAGTTCCTTTGTCTTGACTCAATCAACCAAAACATTGATATAGAAACACTTCTAAACCAACCATATTTCCGAGAGATAACCAATATAAACGATATTTTCTAAAATAGTTAACGGCAACAAGATAAATAAACTTGCTGCCGTTATTCATCTTCATAATATTAAAATCAGGAGATTATTTTGCCGATAAGTACATGTTATGCTCCGATTTAATCTTCTTGACAATATTTTAAACAATGGTCGAATTAACATCCATAAGTCCATCACACCAGAATTCCGGAAAATCTACTATGGATCTGCCATTGTTCAGTACTGCATTTCTGATGGCTTTCTTTACGTTCGGGAAAGATGGCTCTATATGGAAATACAGGTAATGGAGTACAGCCTTTATAAGAGTTTCCTCGTCTATGAAGAAACGGATGGTCACATTCATGTGAACCTGATTTTTCGGCTCATTTTTTTTCCTCTTGGTCTGAAGTTTTGACAACCTGGAGTAGAAGAATGACGGCACTTCCTTGCCTTATGAAACAAGTCTTTTCATTTCATCCTGGATTTCATTGATACCGTCACGGATGTCAGTAAGGTCAGTACAGTTTGAACGATTGTATAAGGTGAAAGTTTTGTTTTCATGTCAATGTGATTTATAGGGCTAAACATTGTTTTTGAAAAATAATATGAATGAAAATTTAACAAGACACTAGTTAAAATAATCAGCTATCCCTTTCATCAAAGATAAATCCCAATCCTGATTTGCCAGCCGCATTTATTTCTTTTTTCAGGAGAATTTTCTTTATGGCTTACGCCATGAAAATTCACCTGAAAAAGAATGCGGCGGCAAACGGATTGAAATTTAAGGAAAGATTACAGGGATTAACTGCGACCGACGTGACGCATAGCCGTAAACTAAAGGCGGCTATCCTTATATCTCATATCTGACCTCACGAATACTGTGAAAATGCACCTTCCCCAATAACAAAACATAACCTGCTTATCCAATCCCGAAATAAGACAGGGATTTCAGCTCCCTCCGGTCTGCATAGTCCGGTGGCTTCACATGACATCTGATGTAATATAATGCACTTTGATGATAGTCTCTTGTGTTCCACAACCTTCTATTCTATTTTTGCACCAACCACTTAAACTAATGATTATGGAGATAGTGAACATAGAAGCCAGCGCATTTATGGAAATGAACAACATATTGTTCAAAATAGAAAAACAACTGAAAGGACTGAACTCTTCCAAATCTGAACTGAATGAATGGTTGGATAATCAGGATGTATGTACTCTTATGAATATATCAGACAGAAAACTGTTGTCTCTAAGGCAGAAAGGGCTAATCCCTTTCAGTCGTATAGACAGAAAGGTTTATTATAAAAAAGAAGATATTCTAAACTATATGAGGAGAAACCTTAAAACATATACAAATAATGGAAATGGGACAGATGGTATTGAATAAGGATAGTAATGAAATCAAAAGATTTATTGAAACCATGGAAGGTATATCCAAAATGTTGGATGCAAATTCTTTAATCTACAGACCTATATTGGACGGGAACCGCTATATAACAGAACAAGAGTTATCAAAGGCTCTCAAAATAACAAAAAGAACACTCGTTGAATATAGAATGAATGGTAAATTGCCCTATTACAAAATAGGAGGAAAGATTTTGTATAGGGAACAGGAGATTATAGAAATATTGGAAATAAACAAAGTTTTGACATTTGAATAATACTTCTTAAAGCATTAATAATCAAAAGCTAAACTTTATACAAAGAGCTTGTAAACACACTAAATAACTATATAAATATTTGGAGGAATAGAACCGAACACTTACCTTTGTAAAGTCAAGGATGATTAACGAGAATCTATCGAAAATTGGTGAATTTGGTTTATGGCTGATTCAGTGGTTCGGAGATTTTTCCAAAGATATTAAAGTGTTGTAAATTAGGATTTTGAATTAAAACATTCGATTCCTGGTGGCACCACTTTTAAGAAAATAAAAACGATGTAAATCCCTGAATTTCAAAGAAGTTCAGGGATTTTTCATTTCCAAGAATAAGCAAAATAAGTGGGATTAAAGCAAACTGTACGTCCTTATTCGGGGGACGGTTTTAGAAAGCCCTGAATATTCCACTGCACAATAGCTACTTCATTCTTTTACAGCACGTTGCACTATTTTACATAACAGAGTCCTCGGTTCGATTTCCTAACTTTGTATCATTAAAAATTGAGCCGTATGGAAAGAAAAAGATTCAGCGTGTTGTTCTTCATCAAGCGTAGCAAACTGTTAAAAAACGGGGAAACACCCGTGCGTGTGCGTGTCACTTATGACCGCCTATACGTGGAACTTCAACTAAAGCGGAGCGTAAAAGTCCCACTCTGGTCGCAGGAAAAAGAGAAATCGACAGGCAAAGACCGAAACTCCGTAGAACTTAACCATTACATTGACGCCCTGCGTGTGAAATTCTATCAGATTTACCAAGATTTAGAACTGGAGGGAAAGATTATCTCCGCACGTGCCATAGTGAACCGCTATCAGGGAAAGGACGAGACTTTCAAGACATTGTATAATGTATTCAAGGAACATAACGACAACTGCCGGAAGCTAATCGGGACGGACTATGCCGACATCATAAGACGTTACGACAATTGCCTTAAATACCTCATGGAACTGGTTAAACGGGATTACAAGGTAGATGATATGTTGCTGCGTGAGGTAAACGGGGAACTGGTACGCAAATTCGATTTATACCTAAAGACGGAGAAGCATTGCGCACAGAATACCGTTATCCGGTACATGAAATGTTTTAAGAAAGTGATAAACCTTGCCATTGCCAACGAGTGGCTGACAAAGAACCCGTTTGCCGGAATCAAGTTTCACGAGGTGGAGGTAAACAAACAGTTCCTAAGCCAAGCCGAGATAAACCGGATATGGCAGAAAGAGTTCAGGATTGAACGGCTGGAACTGGTACGGGATGTTTTTATCTTCTGCGTATATACCGGGCTGGCATTCATAGACGTGTATAACTTGCGCCCCGAACACATTTCAGAGGACAGCAACGGCAACCTGTGGATAGTGAAAGCCCGTGAAAAAACAAACAACCTTTGTAACATTCCGCTTTTGAGCATCCCCAAGCAGATACTTGACAAGTATAGGGATAACCCGTACTGCTTTGACAAAGGAACTTTGCTGCCCGTCCCTTGCAATCAGAAAATGAACAGCTACCTGAAAGAGATTGCCGACCTGTGCGGAATAAAGAAAAACCTCACCACGCACACAGCCCGCCATAGTTTCGCATCGGTTATCGCACTGGCTAACAACGTGTCACTGCCAAATGTTGCTAAAATGCTGGGGCATTCATCCACCCGAATGACACAGCACTATGCAAAGGTGTTAGACCAAAGTATATTAAGAGATATGCAAGAGGTTGAAAAGCATTTTTCTATATAAGTCAAGCACATCAACCTTGGTTATTTAAAAATCAAGGTTGATGGGGATAAAAATATAGTAAGTATCTCTATACTTTAATTTTATTAGTATCTTTGCTCAACCAAATATCAATTTTATGATTTTTATTTCTCACAATTCAAAAGATAAAGCTGTTGTTGAACAAATAGCTATACGCCTAAGAGATATCTTTGGGCAAAACAACATTTTCTATGATTCATGGTCTATACAGCCAGGAGATGGAATAATTGACAAAATGAATGAAGGATTAACCCAATGTAAATTATTTCTATTTTTCGTTTCAAAGAATAGTTTAAGCAGTAATATGGTAAAATTAGAATGGCAAAATGCCATCATGAAAATGACTAATGGGCAGACAAAAATTATTCCAGTTCGATTAGATAATTGTATTATGCCAACTATATTACTCCAATCTCTTTATGTTGACCTATTCCAAAATGGTTTAGAAGTCGCATTAAGACAAATTGTTGATATTGCTAATGGAAGAAATACATTTTCCCCTCAATTTTCAGAATTTTCTAATTTAATAGCTTATAAATGGTGGGAAGGAACTACACTGATTATTGAATGTATAGCTCAATACTATATGGAACCTATTCCTAATTTTGCATTTGTCACCACAAATACCGAGGAACAAATTTCGTATAAGTGCAAAGATTGTGTTATGTTCAACCATGGCTTTAATCCGAATGCAGTACATACAGGTGAAGGATTAACTTTTAATGCTATACGTTTAGATTTTCCACAAAATATTGTTCCTGGATTTCCACAATATGCTGAATTTTCTGCAAAGACAAATGTTCCAATAGAAATATTTGGAGTATTACATGAAACACAAAAAAATCAATGGAAAAGCATTCCTATGCTTAATAAGACATTATGATTAGAGATTTTAATTTATTGTAAAGCCAGCAATACTGTTTTCAACAAAACGAGATTGCTGGCTTTCAATCAACCAATGCACCAAGAAAACAAGGTTTCAATATTTCAAATTGTCATTCCTGTAATACTTATCTAACAAATTCATTATATCACTTTCCCGGTAGATGATTTTTCCCGGAAGCTGCACGTAGCCCAGCAACCCCGTATCTCTGTAATCCTGCAAAGTCCGTTTACTGATGCACAATCTTTGGCATACTTCTTCCCCCGTTAGGTAGTGTTCACCGTTCAGCACCGGACGGTAGTTGGTAACAATATGCTCCACGTTCTCCAAAACCCGGTCAAGGGATGAAAACAATACCAGCGTAGTTTCCGAATCTTTCGTTATCAAGTCCATACGATTCATGTTTTAGGGGTGTTCTTTACTTGGTTGAGTATAAAGGTTTCCACGTCCGAAGCCTTATAATAAATTTTGTTGTTGATTTGCGAGTAAGGCAGCTTGCCCGTATCACGGTAGGTTTGCATCGTCCGGGAGGAAACATTCAGTAGGCGGCAGGCTTCGCTGTTATCCAGCCACTTGTCCTGCTTTCTTCGCAAAGGCAGACAAAGCGCATCCATACGCCCCACAAAACTTTCAAACCTCTGTTTCCACAACTCGAATGTTTTCTTTTCAATCGTTACTATTTCCATATACTGATATTTTTTGTTATTACTCCGTTTTTCTTGTCCTGTGCAAATATACAGGTCAAGACAACAGGTTGTTACTGCCTGTCCTCAGATGTCCTTAGAAGTCCTCAAATGTCCCAGCCCGATAAAACGATAAGAGAAATAAGCCCTTTTTCTCTGCTCTCCCCATATAAGTAAGGTGAAGCACACACGGCATTTTCAGATAACCTGCATTAATACAGTGCAGAGCAGCGCAAAGCGATTCCAAACGGCTGATGCTTTGTTTTTTACCGATTTTTCTTATTTTATTTGTGGTGCTAATTCAAAGAACAAAGCACTATGAACAATCCATTTGAAGAAATTTTCAAACGGCTGGAAAACATCGAAAAGATGATTTCCCCCGTAGTCGGCGCACAGCCCAAAGGACGGGACAGCAAAGAACCCGTTTTAGTCAGAATATCCGTAGCCAGCAGCATAACCGGGTATTCGGTCAATTATCTCTACCATTTAGCCAGCACCGGGGCGATACCCTGCGTGAAGCGTGGTCGCACCCTGCGTTTCGATGCGAACGAGCTGAAACGGTGGATGCAGCAGCAATATCTCCCCACTTCTAACAGGCTTTCCAATGAAAAAGAAAAGAGATAACGAAGCGGAACGCATCGAGGGCAAACTATCCAAGAACGAGCGTATCGAAAGGCAGCTAAACGTCCTGTATGACTTCCGGTTTAATACTGTGAAAAGCCGGACGGAATACCGAACGGCAAATACTTCCGACTTGTACCAGCCCGTTACGAAGTTCGCTTTGAACTCGTTCAGGCGCAGACTGGATGTTACCGCAGGCGTTTCTACTTCTACCGACAATATCCGCATGATATTGGAAAGCGATTTTGCTGCGAAAGCGCATCCCATACGGGAATACTTTAACGCCCTGCCAGTTCTGAACCCTGCCGAACATGGGCATATAAAAAGATTACTTGACACGGTACAGGTAGCCAATCCCGACAAGTGGGAAGAGTATTTCACCAAATGGCTGGTAGGCGTGGTTGCCAATGCGATGAATGATATTGGTTGTCAGAACCATGCCTGTTTAGTCCTTACAGGTGACAAGCAAGGACAATTCAAGACATGGTGGCTGGATAACCTTTGCCCATTACCGTTAAAGAACTACCTCTTTACCGGGAAGATAGACCCCCAAGGCAAGGACATCCTTACACTGATAGCCGAATACCTATTCATCAACATAGATGACCAGCTAAAGGAACTCAACAAGCAGAACGAGAACACCTTGAAGAACCTGATTACCACCCCGGCAGTCAAGTACCGCAGACCGTATGACATCTACATAGAGGAATACCCGCACTTAGCCAGTTTCATGGCTTCGGTGAATGGCAACGAGTTTCTGACCGACCCGACAGGCAGCAGGCGTTTCTTGCCGTTTGAAGTCCTACATATTGACAAGCCGACAGCGGAAAGCATCTGTATGGATAACGTCTATTCGGAAGTCATGTACCTGTATCGGCAAGGCGTGCGCTATTGGTTCAATGATTCGGAAATCGAAGAACTGCACCTGACAAATTCGGAGTTCGAGGTGCAGACGGTTGAATTTGAAACGCTGATGCAATACTTTATGAAACCGACAGAGGAGGAAGAAAACCAGTATTTCATGACAACCGCACAGATACTCGCATACCTGCGGGATGTATGCCCTGTACAGTTATCGGAAAAGCGTTTAGGGGAATCATTGCGGAAAACAGGCTTTAAGCGGGTGCAAAAGCGCATCAATAACAACTATTACCCGGTATATGGGTACAGAATCAAGCCTGTTTTAGCACCTTATGCAAATAATGATTACGGGTAAGTATTGAAGCCCGTTTGCCTGTAATATCCCAATGTAGTAGTTTCTACACCTATTCGATATTACAGATAATGCGTTGATAAACAACAGATTACCATCTATGTAGTATGAAGTAGGATAGGTACTTAAACTTTAGGGAAATTCGGAAAAAAGAAAAAACGTAATATTATAATATAGTATATATTTCTTCCTTTTCTAAAGGATACATAATTACTATGTTACTACATAGGGTACATTCCATTGAAAAAGAAAAGATTACCCGTAGAAAGATTCCGCATTTCCTCTTACTCGTTCCTTACTTCATTGCTGCAAATTACAAACACCTAAAAACAAATATTATGACTTATCAGGAAGCTAACAGCATAAGTATCAAGGACTATTTGGAATCATTGGGCATCCTGCCCGTAGTGGATAAACTTTATTACGGTATGTACCACAGCCCGTTACGGCAGGACGATACACCCAGTTTCAAGGTGGATTACGGCGTAAACCTTTGGTGTGATTTTGGGACGGGTGAGGGCGGCTCGCTCATTGACCTTGTGATGAAACAGTACGGATGCAACGCTTACAGGGCTATCAGCCGACTGGAACAGGGCTACTCCGCCAATACTTTTTCTTTTCAAGGGAAAAATTTCCCCGAAAGGAATCTGGCAAGGGAGGAAAGGAAGCAACCATCCAGCCCGGTAGAAATCCGTAGCATCCAGCCGTTACAGCATCCGGCACTCATCAATTATCTGAAAAGCCGGGGCATTGCGCCCGAAGTGGCAACGGACTATGTGCAGGAAATGTATTACCGTGTAAACGGGAAGCCGCTTTTTGCGCTCGCTTTCAAGAACGATGCCGAAGGGTACGAACTCCGCAATCCCGGTTACAAGGGCTGCACCTCTCCCAAAGACATCACACGCATACGGTTTGCAGGAAAGAAGAACGATGCCTGTTTCGTGTTCGAGGGATTTATGGACTACCTTTCTTTCCTGACCATTCGGCATAAGAACAGCCCGGCTTATCCCTGTATCGACTGGCAGGATTACATCATCCTGAACTCGACCGCCAATGTGGATAAAGCATTATACCCGTTAGGTGAGTACAAAAAGATACACTGCCTTTTGGATAATGACGAAGCCGGACGTAAAGCCACCCAAGCCATACAAAAGGAATACGGCTGGCGTGTGCGTGATGCCTCACACTTGTACAGCGGACACAAAGACGTGAACGACTACCTATGCCAAAAGTTCAGCCAGCCGACAGAGAGGATGCAGCAGCCGGAGAAGCAAACGCAATCAGCCAAGCAACCGAAGCCGAAAGAGAAAAACGAACAATCTCCCGGTGAAAAAAGAAAAAGTGGCAGACGGTTGTAGTCAGGAGAACAGGCAAGGCGTACCAACAGCAAACGGTGTGATTTAGGAGAGCAAGGTTATGTTTCGGTTTACCGAAACACCTTGCTTAGCCTGACAGCAAAGAAAATTTCTCCCGTTGGTCGCAATTTTTAAGATACCACCTAAAAGCAAAAACGTATGACAGAAATAAGGAACAAACCGGGAGGTCGCCCGGCAAAAAGCCGGATAGACAAGCAAAACCGGGTAGTCAGCACGAAGCTGACCGAGTTACAGTTCTACGCAATCAGGAAGCGAGCCACCGAAGCCGGGCTGCATGTCAGCGAGTACGTCCGGCAGGCTGTTGTTTCGGCAGAGGTAACGCCCAGGCTGAACAGACAGGATGCGGACACTATCCGCAAGCTGGCGGGCGAAGCCAACAACATCAACCAACTGGCGCACCGGGCGAATGCCGGAGGGTTCGCACTGGTGGCGGTGGAACTGGTGAAACTCAAAAACAGGATTGTCGAAATCATAAACCAGTTGTCGGATGATTGGAAAAATAAAAAAGGGAAGCGGATTTAAAGGCTGCGTGAACTATGTGCTGGGCAAGGAACAGGCAGCTTTGCTCCATGCGGAGGGAGTGTTAGCGGAAAGCAACCGGGACATCATACGCAGTTTCATACTGCAAGCCGGGATGAACCCCGACCTGAAAAAGCCTGTCGGACATATTGCGTTAAGCTATTCCCCGGTGGACGCACCCAAACTGACAGACGGGAAAATGATACAGCTTGCGCAGGAATACATGCGTGAAATGAAAATCACCGATACGCAGTACATCATCGTGCACCACCAAGACCGGGAACATCCGCACGTGCATATCGTGTTCAACCGCATAGACAACAACGGCAAGACCATTTCGGACAGAAACGACATGTACCGCAACGAGCAGGTATGCAAAAAGTTGAAAGCCAAACACGGGCTTTATTTCGCTAAAGGCAAGGAGCATGTAAAGCAATGCCGTTTGAGAGAACCGGACAAATCCAAATACGAGATTTACAATGCCGTAAAGGATGAAATCGGGAAGTCCAAGAATTGGCAGCAGTTACAAACCCGGCTGGCGGAAAAGGGTATCGGGATTCATTTCAAGTACAGGGGACAGACTGGCGAAGCGCAGGGCATATCCTTTTCCAAAGGCGAATACACGTTCAAGGGCTCGGAGATAGACCGCAGTTTCAGTTTTACCAAACTGGATAAATGTTTCGGGGATGCAGGGCTGAACACTACCGGAAACAATAGACAGATAGTTTCCGCACCTGTTCAGGAGCCAGCACGGACACCGGGCAAAACCGACAGTCCGTTGCTGGCAGGCTTGGGCGGTCTGCTCTCCGCTTCATCCTCTCCGGCTGATGAAACGCCCGACAATCCCGGTGAAAGAAAAAAGAGGAAAAAGAAACGACATTTAAAATTATAGGACATGGAAGATAATTTAATTTTGGAGGGGCTTCTCTCTATGGTTACGGAACTGAAAGAACGGCAGGAGAAGCAGGTCACGCCTGCCAGCCGGGAGGAAACGATTAACCGACTGGATGTTATCGAACAGCGCATTTCGGATATGCAGGGTAAATCCGGTATTCCTGAAAACACGGTGCAGGAAATCCTGAACCAAATCAGCGTTATCAGAAAAGGGCAGTCTGAGAACCAAAAACAAGACCTTGAAGATATAAAGGGGCTTATCGTGACCTCTCACCGATATTTCAAGGAGCGGTTAAAAGTGTTGTTCCCGGCTGATGATACACCAACCGGAGAAGCAACGTCCGTTTCATGGTACGGCAAACTGACATACCGGGTAACTCCCTATTTGAAACCTAAGTTCTTTCTTCTTTCAGCAGGAATTATTATCTGTATCACTTCGCTAATCTTGAATATTCGTTTTACGGAACGGATGCAACGGTTACAGGATAATGACATAAAATATCGCTATATCCTGATGAAAGGAAAGGCAGGCGGCAGCAGCCTTGATTTGCTGGAAACGAAATTCAGTCAGGAACGGGATAACGTTTTCATCCGAAGCCTGACCGATTCGGTAAAATGCTTTGAATACTGTAGCAGGAAACAGGCGGAAGCGTTGGAACGGGCAAGGCTGTTAAACGAGCAAGCCGAACAGCTAAAGGAGGAAGCCAACAAGTTGGGTAAGCCATAAACCAAAGCAAAGCCGGAGCACAACCGCCCCGACTTTCAAGGCACTTTCTACAATTTTGTGTAAATGAAAACGGGATTCAGTTATAAGTTCTCTTATATCTGGATTCTGTTTTCAAAAATCAAATTCACTTCTTTTTCTTCGTACAGTGTTCTTTCTCGAACTGGCGCAAGGTGGTAACACTAAACCGCTCCTTGATGAACTCCCGGACATCGGAAGCCTTGTAGTACACTTTTCCGCTGATTGTGAAGTATGGCAGCACACCGATAGCCCGGTAGCGTTGCAGGGTCTTGATACTCACTTTGAACAATAGGCACAAGTCCTGATTATCCAATAAGTTGTCATCTTCGGGCAGCACCCTGTCGGCATTGCGCAGTACCCGTACATCCTTGCAGAGTTCTTCCAGTTTGGCGTACAGCTTCTGCATCCATACGCTGAAATCGTCATTGTCTATATACATGATTGCTTCATTTTTCTGATTATACATTATTGTTTGTCAATCGATTGATGAAGCAAAGTTCAGAAAACAAGCATAAAGAAATTACGGGGGAACTAATGGAATCCCCCATAAATAAATCATAAGTCGTTGATTATCTATATCCTTTCTTGTCATGTTCCTTTTTGATAAGGTCTGCCAGTCCATTAAGAAACTCGGTCAGTTTGCCCGGCTTTCGTTTTATCACGTCCTCATGCTTTTGGTAACAATCGCCTATCTTGATATTGAACAGCCATTCAAAGGCTTTGGATAAATCCACCAAATAGGCAGGCTTACCGTTCTGATATATGATGTTTTTGGAGAGGAACAGACCGCTTACCATTTCCATGATGTTGATAAGAGTTGTCTTGTCTGCGAGAAAGAGAGGGGAAAGAGATTGTTTATTGATGTGTTTCCGCAACTGTTCCGGGTACTTGATACGCCACTCGATAAGGCGTATTTCAGTGTTCAAAAGTCCTATCGCTTCATCAATTAGATGCAGATAGGGCATTTTTTTCTTGCTCAAACCGTACACGATACGATTTAAGACGGTGCAAACCAAAGGAAAAATAACGAAGCAAAACGCTGTAATCCTGTTTATTAACACTAAAATTGGCTACATGCATAGCCAATTCCTCAATAGCTTCCGCAAACTCGGATGTAGAAACTTTACGCTGCGAGCATTCCGACAATAGCCGGAAAAATCTCTGTTCTAATAAATTTTTCATATCAGAATATTAAAGCCTCCAAATAAACGGCTTTAGATGAATGTTTAACAATAGATTTTTACAAGATGCCTACAAGACTGGCATTTCAACCTTAGTAACCAGTTCTTCTTCTGAAGTCCCCGGCTCGCTATAATAATATTCTATCGATGCTCCCGAAGGTTTATAACCTTTAGCCGCAATCCATTCCTGCATCTCACGATACAAAGAAGCCAATTCAGTATAGTTCCCCTTATGTAAGCAAGATATTATTTTTCTGCCCAGAATGGTAATCGCTCTTATGTTCCCCTTTCCACACAGGACTTTAGCTGATTTGAATCCAATAACCATGTGAATATCTTCTGACATGGATTCAAAATTAAGATATTCCACAAAAGGAACATCTGCCATTACAGCATTTTGCTCTTTAAACAACGTTTCTATTTCCATAAAGCTTCTGCCTATAGTCATAGCAATTTCTTTTACTGTAGCACGTGTTTCCACTACTAATGCATATGTTTCAGATTGTTGAAACAATGCGATTTCTGAAATCTTTCCCATACTATATTATTTTATATCAGTGAATGTTTTTTTACGACAGATATATATATGTCAGTTATCAATTCCGGTACATCTGTATCACATGGAGAATTTATATATACCTCAAAACTAAATGTATTTTGGGGATAGTACTGGCTATTAGGAAACCATTCTTCATAAATTATCCTATATAAATCACATAAGAAATCATAACTACCTATATGCCTAAATATAGCATATTGTCCATTAGGGATTTGTACAGTATTCAATTTGGCATCCGGTATATCATTCATAATTATACCTAAATAGAAACGACATTTATCTTTCGGTGTTATTGCCGGATTATCCAAACTTAAACTGACAAAGTTCGTGTGTTTTTTGTCTATCCTATTGAACCTTGCATAATACAACAGTTTATCCCATACCATCTTATATTGAAACTTATTTTCGTATGCTTTCCCCACTTCCAAACAAGAAACAAACATTTTATTAATCATTATCATTCTGGGAGTTAGCAATGTATGCGCATTTCGTTTTCGAGGTGTGAATCTTTCTTTGAAGAAGGATGTTGAAACTCCAAAATGTTTCTTGAATGCTTTTGCAATACTGTATTTGCTTTGATAACCAGCCAGTTCCGCTATCCGAGATAATGTATATTCGGTTGAAGTCAATAAGTGTGCAGCATATTCCAATCTAAGTCGTTGTATGTAATTTCCTACATTCTCACCGACAATAAATTTGAATACCCTTCTAAAATGATATTCTGACATTCCGCACTTTTGGCACAATGTAATTATATCAAAATCTTCGAACAGATGATTGCTGATATAATTAACTGTACTTTGAATAGCTTGGTTATGAACATTCTTCGTATCTTGTTTTTGTTTCCACCGATTGAGTGTCGGCAGTCTTTTCTCCAATATCAGTTTCAATTCTTCGGGAGAATAAACTGTATGGGCATACATATTGTATTTATTTATGTATCTAAGCCAAATATCAATCATTTCGTGCATCGATACGTCTACTGTATATTTCCCGTCTTTCAGACAGTAATAACAGAACGTATCGCTCTTAGAACCATCCAAATTAGTTCCCAGCCATTCTTCCATATCAAAACGAAGTGGCATACCGCAACTTTGACAATATCTCTTGCTCATTTTAAATTCAAAAGTATAATAGTAAAGGAAAATACTTCTTTAAGATAATGATTTTCTGTTTGGTAGCCTTTTGATTTCTAAAAGGCGTTCTATATCACTAAACAACCCGGTATTTCTCAACTCAAACATAATCCACTTACCGTCATAATAAACAGTTGCTTCATCATACAATGTCTGTACTTCTTTTGAGAATAGTTCTCGGTGCATTTCAAATTCATCACGTTCTCCTTTACCTAATATAACCATAAAGCCAAAGGAATTTTCTTTAGCGTATAAAGCACAGAGAGTTTTTCCACCTCTTCGATACTTATATTCATATTTCCATTTTCTCCCACCATTGTTCCACAATCGTTCCATCTCATACTTATGCTCAATTAAAAGACAGAGAGCATTCCATATTTGATAAAGTCCTTTTCCTATCAAAGACTCTATAGCTTCCGGAGTCGGTATTTGAAAGTCTTTTTCCATGATGAATTGTAATAACTTGATTGATAGGACAAAAATAGCTTGTTTTTTATTTGTTCCGTTATCCAATATAGCTAATTTTGTAAAAGACAAATATAAATACAACTCAATAATACGATTGAAGACAAATAAAATAAAACTTAATGGAGTTATACAGAACAAATAACTAACTTTGTATTCTAATTATTTAAGATTCATGCTGAATACAGAAAACATACAATCACTCATTGATAGCGGAGAGGGCTACAATGTAGGATTTAAAGTCCGTGTGCCTTCGAAGATTCGTGAACTGACAGAGGATTTACCAATGTCCGTCAAAGTCTATCTGCCTATCAGTCTATTAGTTTAAAGAATATTAATATTATGTTTCGTTATATCCTAGAAATGCTTCCTGAATCAAACTCTTTAAAAAAAATCTATAATAAAAGAAGAAGAGTTCGAAATATATACAAAAGGAAAAAGTGTATTCCAGAGTATTTAAAAGACAATAATTTTGAAGTTGAATTAAACTACAAATTATGGGTTACAAAAGGGGCTAGATTTAAAGCAAGTGAACGATGCGAAGAATTAGATGCAAGATATAACCGTATTGTAGGTTGGGTTTCTTCGTACTTGATAATCTTTAGTGTTTTAAATCTATGTAAAATACCTTTTTTTACCTTGCCTGATAATTGTAGTACATTCATATCCATTTCTTTGTCTATACTAATTTTAGTTTTTAGTCAATTTGCTTATGCCAAAAATTATTCTGTTCAAGCAAGAAATTATCATGAATGTGCATTGGAAATTGCAAAGCTATATAATTCCCTGCGGTCATTAAAAGTAAATCCACGGCATAGCTTATACGAAGTCAATAAAATAAAAGATGAATACGAGAAAATTTTAGATAGATATAATAACCATTTACCTATTGACTTAATGATGTTCAAATTAGAAAAAAAAGAATACTTTAATATTAGTATTTTATCTTATATTTCTAATCATGCAAGATACTTTATATTAGTTCGCTCTGCATACTATTTTTGCGTGTTTATTCTTCCTGTTTTATATTGTATCATTTGTATGATTAACTCTGGATTTTTTTTTGCACTAAATACATCAAAATAGACACTCATGCTGAATATAGATAACATACAATCACTCATTGATAGCGGAGAAGGCTACAATGTGGAATTTAAAGTCCGTGTACCCTCAAAGGTTCGTGAACTCACAGAGGAAATATGTGCTTTTGCCAATGCAGATGGAGGATATTTGCTTATTGGAATAGATGATAGCGGGCAAGTGATAGGTACTAACTTAGAAAATGATAAGCGTTCCGCCATTCAAGGTTCTATCAGCGAAATATCTCCTGCACTCCACTGTGAATTGTATTCCGTAAATCTTGGAGATAAAACTGTTTGGGTGATTGATGTTCCGTCCGGCAAGGATAAACCTTATATATTTTCCGGTTCTATCTATGTACGTGAGGGGGCAAACTCACAGAAACTTCGCACAGCTGAAGAAATGCGCAGTTTCTTTCAGGAATGTAACAAAATCTTTTTCGACCATATACCCTGCCATTGGTTCAATATCTACACGGATGCAGACGAACAGATGATAAAGAGTTTCCGAACGGAAGCCAAACTAAGTTCGTCCACACCCGACAAACAAATTTTTGAGAACTTGGAACTGTTTACCGAGAGCGGAACGGCAAAGAATGGAGCAGCGATGTTCTTCGGAAAACAACCTGAAAGAAAATTTCCACACGCTGTTACAAGATGTGTTCTTTTCAAGGGAACAAATAAAGTCTATATTATAGATGATAAAACTTTCGGAGGTTCATTGTACCAACAATATTTACAAGCTATGTCTTGGCTGGAAAGCAAACTGCAAGTAGCCTATAAAATAGAGGGAGCAGGACCAAGAGAGGAAATTTGGGAAATACCTCTGACTGTATTTAAAGAAGCCATTATAAACGCCCTGTCGCACCGTGATTACTACGAACAAGGCGCAAGCATTATGATAGAAATGTTTGACGACCGGGTAGAGATTTCCAATCCCGGAGGACTTCTGCCCGTTGTAGCTAAAGATTTCGGGCATAAAAGCATGACACGCAATCCGCTAATTTTCGGTTTATTTACCCGTATGCACTTGGTTGAAAGAGTTGCATCCGGTATTCCTCGTATGCAGGAAGCCATGAGGGAAGCGAATCTGCCCGAACCGGAATTTCATACGGAGGGGATATTTACAGCAGTATTCAAAAGAGGTATCAGTATCAAAAATGATACTGTAAATGATACTGTAAATGATACTGTAAATTCCAAAGAGCAAGAAGTTTTAAATATCATTAAGCAGTATCCGGGACTGAATTCATCTAAGATAGCTGAACTAATAGGAAAAAGTGTACCTACTGTTAAACGCTATCTAAATTCTTTGGTTAAATTAGGACTGATAGAATTTAGAGGAGCACAGAAAACTGGAGGTTATTTTCTTTTGATTTAAAAATATTTAGCTTCGATAGGGAATTTTTGAAGATGTAATTTTAACATTATCAAAACCATTTGCATCAAGATATATACGTAATGATTTTTTTGTTCTGTCTATACTATTAGCTGGACCTATCCAAATTTCTTTTAATACAGATTTCGGAAAATAATTTTTAATATATGGTATTATAAAGTTATTTTGATAACGATACTCTATCTTTTCTTTTGCTATTTGTAATAGACGCACTTCATTTTCATATTTATAATATGGATTCTTTACAAGAAACATTGCTCCTACAGATACCAAACTAAAAGTTATTATATTTTCCATTATATCAATAATTAACTTACCAAACATTTTGATAGCATCTTCTTTATTTGTCAAATTCAAATTCTCATTGATACTTCTTGGTTCTTTTAGCAATTGACTTACTATATTTTTATGTGTATTATCTACGTAAATACACCTATACATAAAATCTGAAAAATCATTCAACAGTATTTCCTTATCAAATCCTAGCGCAATACCATGTCCTTTTCTTCCATACATTTCCCACATTGGTAAACTATCTTGAGATAATGAAAAAGATGTAATAAAAAAATCTTTTTTTATCGCTTCTTCTATTTTCTTATTTTCTGATGAAGAAACTCTTTTTTTATCGAGAGATAACTTAAATGCTTTGTCTATAAATTTTCGTCCAGTTCTTACTTCATCTGGGTCATTCATATATTCACAATTAGAAGCCCATAAGCAAATTTCCTTATTTAATATAGGATTTTTAACTATAATACCATTAAATAAAGCTTCTATATTTGTATACTGATATACAATTTTTACATTATTAGGCACACTTACTACCGATTGTATATAATCAATTAAATTATTACCCGTATTCTTGTTTATATTCAATATTTTTTCTAGTTCCATAAATATATTTTTATTCTATGATACAAAGATACTCATTCTCAGGTAATAGTAAGATTATATCCTTTTTATTTCAAAGATAGGAAAAATAAATCATTTTTCCTATCTTTGCATTAGAAATCGTGCCCAAGATACAAACTGATGTTGAACGGTGCAAAGCTGTGAAGACCTTATTCAAGGGACTTACATCGTAATAAAAATATAACTTACTGAAAGATAGTGTCATATCAACCCACTTTCGGTTGCTGGTGGCACCACTTGAAAGAAAAGCAAAAAGCAGTAAAATCCTGATTTCCAAACGAAATCAGGATTTTTTGTTTTCCCCAGGGATGCAAAAAAACGACAAGAATAGGGGCAGTCCGAAAATCCTGTAGGCAGGCTATGTTAATAAACGAAAGTAAGCTATCTTTTGCTAAATCTGCTTGAAGGTGGGTACAGCGCAGTGTTATGCACTACCATCTTGATATGGTTATCGCTTCGGGCTATTGCGTTCAGGAACATACGTCCTACTACAGTGGAACGTAATAACCTGCCGTATAAAACAGCTTAGTCTAAAGGAAGGAAACGCTTGGTCTGCCCGGGAAAACGACTTATAAGTTCTATAAAGAGAAAAACAGACAGAATCAAGGCATCCATTCCACAATACCTGTCACCGGATGTTGCCTTCTCCAGTTTTCAAACTCTGCATACGTCCGCACTCCGTCCCGAAGAACAGCCTGATAATATTCCACTCCCATGCAATATTCCGTATCCGGCGTTTCATATTTCAAACGCAGAATCGCTTTCCTCGTCTCCTCAGTCAGGACTGCCTTAATCCGTTCAGCCATCTTTTCAAAATAACCGTCATAACGGGAGTACTTCAATATATGAATCATATCCATCTTCCAGGCACCGTTCTCCGGGTCTTCATACCAGGCATGCCACTCGATACATGCTTCTTCCGTATCCAAAAGATTGTTATAAGTTATCCGCTTAACAAACGGGTTTTCCGCCAGCTTCGCCATCGCCATAAAGCTGCCGGCCGGAGTCAGAGGAGAAGAATAAATATGGAAATCCACATCCCGGTTCTTCACTAATAATCCCATATTCAATGAACCCACCAAATTAATCTCTGCCCCGACGGACTTCCAAATATTCATAACATCGGTCTTGTGTATCACTTCCCATGCTTCCCGCTGATTCTTTTCGGCTAATTCCAATATATGCTCCATAAATCTTTTCTTGTTTTTGAAAATGCAAAAATAAAGAAAAACCGTCACATAGAGGCAGGAAATGTGGTCCTATTCTCCTATACGGCAAATCGGTTTAACCTACATATTTTTTTTAGAAATAGAAAACAAAACAATATATGGTAGGTATTATTCTAAAAAACTTTTTTATCTTCTCACAGCAAACAATTCAGCTTCCACCGTCCAATGCTCACCGTCTGTGCGCACCAAACGTTGCCAGTGAAAAGAAGTCTGTGTTATTTCGGAGAATACCCAACGCAGATTGTCATTATTTACCACCGTCTGGACAATTCTGTCTTTCTCCCATCTAGCCTCCAATTGGGTGGCTCCTCCCAATTCCGTATATAAAATATCCCAAGCCAACGTATCCGGATTATACATCCGCACCGTTGTCCCATAAGCAGCATCCGGTTGATAATTAGTCAAACGCTCCTTACGTGAAGGACAGATAAAAACGTCTTGAATAGCCGTTCCTTCCAATATCCACTGAAAAATCCACTCTCCTTTGATATGCCTCTCTTCAGCAGTTCCATAACAATCAATCCATTCAAAATCCCATTCTCCCACGAAATGCCCGAAAAGGTTGTGCTCGGCAGGCACAATATTACTTTTGTTTTTGCTGACCAAAGCTTTGATAAATTCTTTCATACTCTCTATTATATATGAAAACAAATATAGAATAATTCCTTATCATTACCCATTAAAAAGTAAACTTTTCCCTTGCCATGAACAAATTATTTATATATTTGTCGGCATTACTAATTATATATCATTTAAGTCACAAAACATGAAAAAGCTATCATTCATTATTACATTTGTATTTCTGTCCATCCTGTTCGTACAGGCCCAACAGGCTAAATACGTTTTCTATTTCATTGGCGACGGGATGGGTGTTAACCAAGTATTAGGTACAGAAATGTATCGCTCCGAACTAAAAGGAGAGATTGGTATCACCCCACTGCTTTTCACACAATTTCCCTTTGCTACTGTTGCCACCACATTCTCTGCCACCAATGGCGTAACCGACTCAGCAGCTGCCGGGACAGCACTTGCCACAGGCAATAAAACCAAGAACGGAACATTAGGAATGAAGAAAGATTTGGAGACTAAAATAAACAGTGTGGCGGCATGGGCAAAAGACAAAGGATGCCGGGTAGGTATCAGCACAAGTGTCAGTGTAGACCATGCTACTCCGGCCGCTTTCTATGCACATCAGGCACAGAGAAGCAGTTATTATAATGTAGGTCTTGATCTGATTAAGGCCAATTACGACTTCTATGCCGGCTCTGACTTCCTTGATCCTACCAATAAAAAAGGAGGCGATGGAAGCTCGGAAAGTCTATATACCCTGGTAGATAAAGCAGGATACAGCGTGGCACGCGGTTATAAAGACTATCAAAAGAAAGCCAAGAAATCAGACAAAATGATTCTGCTGCAACCATCTTCTGCCACCGATGTCAGTGCTATTCCATACGCTATAGACCGTAAGAAAGGTGACATGACCTTAGCCGAAATAACCCGTGCCGGTATCAATTTCCTGTCCAAAGATCTTTCCAAAGGTTTCTTCCTGATGGTTGAAGGTGGAAAAATAGACTGGGCTTGCCATAGCAATGATGCGGCAACCGCATTCAATGAAGTGGTTGACCTGGACGATGCCATCAAAGTAGCTTACGAATTCTACGAACAACATCCCGACGAGACACTGATAGTGGTGACAGCCGATCATGAAACCGGTGGCATCGTATTGGGCAAAGGCCCCTACACACTCAATCTTCAGGCTTTGAAATCACAAAAAGTCAGCGAAAGCGGCTATACCCGAATCATTAATAATTTAAGAAAAAAATATAAGAACCAAGTATCTTGGGAAGTAATCAAACAATCACTGAAAGATAATTTCGGTTTTTGGGATAGCATCCAATTAAATGAAAAACAGGAAGCGCGATTAAAGAAAGTATATGATGAATCGTTCGGTGGTCAGAAAGTAGATTTACAGAAGAGCGAATATCAGCAGGACGAACCTTTGGCCTCTGAAGCCAAAAAGATTTTGAATGATATTGCCCTTGTAGGCTGGACCAGCGGCGGACACTCCGGCGGCTATGTTCCCGTATTTGCCATCGGTGCAGGTGCAGAGTTATTTCAAGGCCGGATAGACAATACCGAAATTCCGGTGAAAATAGCAGAAGCAGCAGGCTATCCGAATTAATCGAAAGTAAGATAGTGCGATAATCGTTTTAAGTCTTTCTCGGTAAACTCTTCATAAAGGGATAACTGAGAAAGGCTTTTTAATTTATCCTTCTTTCTCCGAAACTCAATAATAACCCGAGCCTGATAATAGTTAATATAAGGATGTGCACGCAGTCTGTCTAACCCTGCTTTATTGGCATTTATCCGATGAATTGGACCATTTTCTACTTTAAACCAATGCTGCATATCAGAAGTAATCCATTTGAGTTCCTGTAATTGACCTACATCATAGAATCCTCCCAACTGATTCCGATAGGCAACAATAGCCCGTGCAATTCCAATCCCTATTCCCGGAATTTTCTTCAGTTCCGTAGTATCCGCCCGGTTCAAATCAATCAAGGTCCCTTCGGGATATTTATAAAAAGCCAACGTATCACGCTTCTCTACTTCCGCATAACGCAAAGTATCAGATTTCTTCTGAAATGATTCGGATATATAAATATAAGGTTCCAAAATATGAAACTGCTCTTCCGTCATTCCATAAATACGTGAAAAAGCTTCCGCAGTGGCAAACTTGCCACCTGCCTGCCTATACTTTATTATATTATGAGCAATAAAAGGAGGCAACCCAAGTTGTAAGAACTCGATGGAATCGGTTAAATTAGGTTCGAACGGTGCTAATATCACCTTCCTTTTTACAACCTCTTTCTTTTTGAATGAGGCATTCCTTTTATGCTCGATTGTCTGAATACCGGCTAGGAACCGTTCTATTTCTTCAAATGATTCCTGACCGGTTTCTTTACTCGATTCTTCTATCAGATAAGGAGAAACCAGCCAAACTCCGATTATCGTAACAATCATTCCAAGCAAGAAAACTATAGCCTTGCGTTCTCCTTTAGAGAAATAGAAAAAATCTTTCCACATTATTGCACTAAATCAAGCCCAATTCATTGATGAAAATCAAGGCAATACCAATGGGTGCAATGAATCTCAGAATAAATATATAGACATTAAAGAAACCCGCTTTCAAAGTACCTTCATTGGTCAACTCAGCATAAGAGACCGAACGCTTCAAATGCCAGCCGACAAATATACATACCAACATTCCACCCAACGGAAGCATAATTTTGGCAGTAACAAAATCCAGTAAATCAAAGAAACCTTTGTCAAACAGCGTATATTTCTGCATCACACCCAATGACAAGGATGAAAGTGCTCCAATCAATATACATCCGAAAGTTACCATCTTGGCCGCACGCCCACGAGTAAAAGCAAACTCCTCATGCAAAAAAGCTGTAACCACCTCATGCAAAGAGATAGTGGATGTCAGTGCTGCCAAAGCCAATAACACATAGAACAATACAGAAAAAACATACGCCAGGAAAGGTATCCCGCTAAATGCTTGCTGGAAGACATTAGGCAGAGTAATAAATATCAAAGAAGGACCGGCATCGGGCTGAATGCCAACCGAAAATGCCGCAGGGAAAATAATGACACCTGCCAATACTGCAACAAATGTGTCGATGACTCCTACACTCAACGCCGTATTCCCCAACTTTGTCTCTTTTCCAAAATAAGAGGCATAAGTGGAGAGACATCCCATCCCCAAGCTCAGGGAGAAAAAGGCTTGTCCCATGGCACCCAAAAATACATCACCGGTCACTTTACTAAAATCCGGCTTTAACAGGAACTCTAATCCCTTTTCCGCATTTGGCAAAGATAATGAACACACTGCAAGCAGGATAATAAGAATAAAAAGTACCGGCATCAAAATCTTAGAGGATTTCTCAATGCCATCTTTCACCCCTTTTACAATAACAAAATGGGTAAGCAATAGAAAGACCACCAACCAAATCAACGGACGAACCGGATCCTGAGAGAAAGCTTCAAAAGCCAGAATAAAATCATCCGGTCTTTTGTTCGCAAATTCATTCGCACCTGCTTCCAAAATATATTCCAGTGTCCATCCCGCCACAACAGAATAATATCCCAAAATTAGAAATCCTGCCAATACTCCTAAATAACCTAACCATTTCCAATGAGTACCCGGTGCTAAAACGGAATATGCTTTACCCGTACTCGCCTTTGAATGGCGTCCTACTGTAAACTCGGCCATCATAATCGGCATGCCTAATACAAGGACACACGCCAAATATATTAAAATGAACGCCGCGCCGCCATGATTTCCCGTTTCGTAAGGGAAACGCCATATATTACCCAGCCCTACTGCCGAACCGGCAGCCGCCAGTATCGCTCCTATCTTACTCCCGAAATTTACTCTTTCGCTTTTTTGCATAAAAAACTATCAATTTATTATAATTCGAAACCTATTGGGGTGCAAAAGTATAAAATTAATCGTACTTTTGCGATGAATAACTAAAATTTTAAAGTATGCTATATTATTTTAGAAGATATCCGCTATCCTTGGTAATTATGGCTGTTATCTTTTACTTATCTTTTTTCACTCCTCCGAAAAGTAATTTGGAAGAGATTCCCAACATAGACAAGTTAGTTCATGTCTGTATGTATGGAGGGCTTTGCAGCATTTTGTGGTTCGAATATTTAAGAACCCACAGAATGATAAACTGGAGCCATATTCTATGGGGAGGTATCCTTGCACCGATAGCCATGAGTGGATGCATAGAGCTGATGCAAACTTATCTCACGACCAATAGAAGCGGAGACTGGCTTGATTTTTTAGCTAATAGCACAGGAGTATTGTTAGCTGTTGTGTTCGGATATTATGTGATCCGCCCGTTTTTGTGGCGTAAGTTCTAAAAAGAAACGCCGGCGATTCTTCACGAACAGCCGACGTAATGATAAAAGTCAAAGTTATATAATAAAGATAGAGAGTCAACTTAACGAAAATCCTTCAATTCATTCTGTAATCTTTGACGTGTAAAGAAAATGCGGCTCTTTACGGTTCCTAATGGTAATCCCAGCTTCTCTGCAATTTCTCTATACTTGAAGCCTGATACATACATGGCAAAGGGGACGCGATAGTCTTTTGGCAAAGCATTGACTACACGGTGAATTTCTTTTAAATCATAAGCACCTTCGGTAGAATCAAATCCACTTTCTTGCGAAAAGTTCAAGTGAAACAGATTGTCTGTCTGGTCAACAAAAGTCTGATCACGTACAGTCTTACGGTAATTATTAATAAATATATTGCGCATGATGGTATACATCCATCCTTTAAAATTTGTATCGGGAGTAAATTTCTCCTCATTATCTAATGCTTTCAATGATGTTTCCTGCAACAGGTCATTTGCTTCTTCTCTATCAGCTGTCAGTTTAAATGCGAAACGGAATAATTCCGATTGAACATTCAGTAAATGCTGTGTAAAGTCGACTGTCTTCATACCATTTTATTTTTAAGTTGTTATTTTTTCTGTTTTTAATTTCTGTTGCAATATTAACGACTTCTTGTAAAAGAGATAACAGAAAAACTAACAACAAAAGGGGCAAAAACTGCCAAGTAACAGTTTTTACCCCCTAATATAACAGTTAACAGGTGGTTGAGAATTAACTTTTATGCACCTCCCTGACCGCCACCGGTACTACCGGAACCGCTTCCGCCACCTTTCAAATCATCATTATTGATACTACGAGCTGCTTTTTTCACCTGCGCTTTTAGCTCACCAAATCTCCAACTGATATTGATGCCATAATAGCGGTTGGGGGATTTACTCTTGCTCCACGAAATAAAAGTAGAAGTCGTAGTAGAATTATCATAAGTATTATATTTACTAAAGATATTAGACGCATTCATAGAGACCGTCAGGCGTTTCTCTTTCAAGAAAGAACGACTCAGGCTAAATCCATAGTAAGTATAAGATGATCCCTTTCCTTGTAATGAAATATAAGGAGTGCCTCCACCGCCATACACACTAAAACGAATATCCCACGGTAATGTCTGTTGTGCATTACCAAAGAAGTTACCTTGATAACCATGGTTACGAGCTGTGAACTCTTCATTATCACTCTTATAATCAGAGTAAGAGCCACTGGCATTGATAGAGATTCTTGTCTTAGAGCCCGGATTCCAGTTCATCCACAACGAAAGACGTGTGCGGTTTGTATGACCAATATTGCCATAGGTATTATTCTGTACACCGTTCTCCATAAATGAATAACGCTCAATACCATTATTTACAAACGAATAGTTCAAACTTAAGTTCATATTAAACTTTTGTGAGAAAGAACTGTAAGTCATTCCCACTGAATGAGACTTCTCACTATCCAAGTCAGGATTACCATAGCTGATGCTTGTCGGATTACTTGTATCTCTAAACGGATTCAAATACCAAATACTCGGACGACTGATTCGCATGTTATAATTTGCACGAATGGTTTTGGTAGGTGCAAGCTGATAAGTAAAGCTGGCCGAAGGAACTAAATCATCGAAGTTACTGTCGAAGTTTCTGTCAGGCATATACTTATATTCCACATCCATAATAGTATGTTCGAAACGTACACCCGCCTTACCGCCAAACTTACCCAATTTCAACTGATAATCGGCATAAGCAGCCAAGATATCTTGATCTTGATTAAATTTGCTGGTCAAATCATTATCCGGCTGATAGATATTATTGTCATCGGCTTTAAAATACTTACTGTCACTCTGATTTCTACGTAAAATGTACTTAACACCGGCATCTATCTGATGTTGCTTGGTGATTGGATTGGTATAGTCAAGCTGGAAAGTATGTTCATCAGTACGAGCATCATTGTCATAATGCTGATCCCTCAAATAATCCATGCTGTAAGGATAATCCTTCACTTCTTCATATTCTGTATAAGCCTCACTATTATCGGGAGAACCGTTATAACGATATGAGAAAGTCAGAAATTCGCCTTTTTTCTTAAAAGAACGCTGATAGTCGAAATTAAATCCCACACTGGCCCATTCCGATTCATTACGGCTCAACGTATTATAACTGTAAGCATGTTCTTTTTGGGCGTTCAGCATGTTCGTGCTTCCATAGCCATTGTTCTTAAACTTTCCTCCAAACATATTCATAGAAAAAGTAATAAGATTCAGAGTATCAATTTCATAACTACCCTCCATACTGCCATATTGGAAATTGCCTTTATGCTTGGAAGAGCTTTCCGAACTCAAATACTTATAATCATCCGAAGTGAAATCTTCGCGACCACTTGAACTATAAGAACGCGGACTGGTATTATGATTATAAGCATAATTTCCGGTAACAGTAAATTTACCGATCTGAACTGTTCCATATCCGCTGGCATTATAACCGCGATTGCTGACACCACCATTCAAAGTGACTGTATAACCTTCCATTCCGCCACCGGTAGTAATGATGTTCAAGATACCACCGACACCTTCCGCATCATATTTTGCACCCGGGTCAGTAATAACTTCAATAGACTTCACAGAGTTGGCCGGCAAGCTCTTCAACACTTCAGTGGGATTGTTACTCATCATATTATTCGGCTTCCCGTTTACATGCACTTTAAAGTTGCTGCTTCCGTTTACCTGAATTTTATCTTCCCCGTCTACGGTTACCAAAGGTACCTTACGGAGCATTTCGAGAGTAGAATTCGTTTTTGAATCCGGGTCATCTTCAATGCTGTAAGTAACCTTATCAATTTCTGCTTTCACAAGTGGCTTCTGAGCGACCACTTCCACTCCTTTCAGCATTTCGGTTGCTTCTGCCATTTGAATATGACCTAAGTCCGCTACCTTCTTTGTATCAGATACAGTGAATTCTTTCTGTACGGTCCGCTTGCCGACAGAAGAAAAACTAATCAGATAAGTGCCTGGAGAAACGAGACGTTCACTAAACTTTCCATTCGTGTCTGTCACAGCCAGTTTTACCGGTTTGGCCGGATTACTCTTCAACGAAATACGAATGGTTGAATAAGGTTCTCCTTCATTTGATAAAGAATCTACTAAAACTCCTTTTACTGAGAACTGCCCTTGAGGACTTTTTTGAGCGTTTGCATTAAATGTCACACTAACAAAGAGCATGATAAAGATGCATAGAATGTTGTCTTTCATATATTAAAAAAGTGTTTGTTTGGTGCAAATATAGGCAAACTATAATATGTAGTTACTTTTATTACGTTAAATAAACTATAATGTTTCCCATCTGCAAAATGGAGTTTTCATAAGGGATGAGTTATAATAACGAACATCTCCGGTTACCTCCTGTCCGATGAAATGGGGCTTTTCATATGATTCATCCTCATATTTCAATTCTACTTCCGCAACAACAAGACCCTCATTATCACCATAAAATTCATCTATCTCAAATGTATGCTTTCCGCTTTTTACCAGATAACGAGTCTTGTCTATCACACTCGGTTCACACAATTTCATCAATTCTTCCGCTTCTTGCAGAGATATTTCTTTCTCCCATTCATAACGACTCATACCGGATGCATTAGAAGCCCCTTTTATAGTAAGATACCCCTTATCGCCCCGGATACGAACACGCACCGTACGTCCGCGGGCACTACAAATGTATCCTTGTACAATACGACTTTGCGAATATGCCTCCTGCTTATAGCTATCATCGACAACCAAAAATTTTCGTTCTATCTCCTGTGCCATCTTATTTCCTTATTAATATAACAAAAAAGTCCCGCACGGATTTTCCGGCAGGACTTCAGTTATTTCTTGCGGTTTTATCCATAGACAGCATACCCTACCATAGTGATCAGAGCCAGTACTATCAAAGCGATAAATATACCTTTTACTATTTTGTTTGCTTTCTCCTCTTCGTGCTTGCTATGATTAGCTTTCTTATTCTTTCCCATAAATATTTTATTTTAAGATTAAACTTTCTCTTTTGAGACCTTCAAAAGTACAAAGTTTCCGGGAGAAAACAAATAAATTACTTACTTTTTACGCATTCTCCGAACCCGAGAATTCCATGAGATACGCTTTAATAAAGTCGTCAATCTTTCCATCCATCACGCCATTTACGTCCGATGTCTGGTAGTTCGTGCGATGATCTTTCACACGACGGTCGTCAAATACATAACTTCTGATTTGCGACCCCCATTCTATCTTCTTCTTTCCGGCTTCTACCTTGGCCTGTTCTTCCATGCGATGCTGCAACTCCTTGTCGTAAAGGATAGAGCGCAACTGGCGCATTGCATTTTCCTTATTCTTCGGTTGGTCACGAGTCTCGGTATTTTCAATCAAGATTTCTTCTTCTTCTCCTGTATAAGGATCTTTATACTGATAACGCAAACGTACACCGGATTCTACCTTATTTACGTTCTGTCCACCGGCTCCACCGCTTCGGAATGTATCCCAACTCATACGTGCCGGTTCAATATTTACCTCAATACTGTCGTCAACCAACGGAGTTACGAATACAGAAGCAAAAGACGTCATACGTTTTCCCTGAGCATTATAAGGAGAAACACGTACCAAACGATGCACACCATTCTCACCCTTTAAATAACCATAAGCAAAACTGCCTTCAATGTTCATAGTCACAGCTTTGATACCGGCCTCGTCACCTTCCTGAAGATTGGCGATGCTCAGTTTATAACCGTTTGTTTCGGCCCAACGCATATACATACGCATCAACATGGATGCCCAGTCCTGACTTTCGGTACCTCCGGCTCCCGAATTGATTTTCAGCACACAATCCATTTGGTCGGCTTCCTGACGAAGCATATTTTTCAACTCCAAAGATTCTACAGCAGTGAGCGCTTTGGAATAAGCGACATCCACTTCTTCCTCGGTCACCAAGTCATCTTTAAAGAAATCAAAAGACAATTCCAATTCGTCTGACAAAGTCTTTACCTCACGATATCCGTCAATCCATTTCTGAATCTCTTTTACTTTCTTCATCTGTGCCTCAGCTTTCTTGGCATCATCCCAAAATCCGGGCGCTTGTGTACGAAGCTGTTCTTCTTCCACCTGAACAAGTTTATTCTCAATGTCCAAGTATCTTTCGAGGGCAGCGGTACGTTCTTTTACGTCTTTCAGTTGCTCTATTGTTATCATTTTGAGGAATTTTTCTTTTAAGTTGCAAAGATATAACAATTTAGGCACTGATTACATGGATTTCACTGTTTTTAATGAAAGAACAATGCATTCCGTACAATCCGTGCCTAAAATACAAATGAATCAAATTCTTTATTCTTCGTACATCTTCTCTATTTCGGCAGCATAATTCTTATTCAACACATTGCGCTTTATCTTCAACGTATTAGTCAGTTCACCGCGTTCCATACTGAAAGGATGGGGCAATAAGGTAAAACGTTTAATCTGCTCATAATGTGCGAATTGCTGTTGAAGCGTATCAATTCGTTCCTTAAATAAATCGATAATCTGTTGGTCCTGCAACAGCTCTTCCATAGAAGCATACTTGATGCCTTTCTTTTCGGCGTACTCTTTTACCAATTTATATTCCGGAATGATTAAAGCCGAAACAAACTTACGCTCATCCGCAATAATGGAAATCTGATCGATATATCGGTCCACCACCAACTTAGCTTCGATAGCTTGAGGAGCAATATATTTCCCATTTGAAGTTTTAAACAAATCCTTAATACGCTCAGTAAGGAATAAATGTCCGTCCTTGATATAACCGGCGTCACCCGTATGAAACCATCCGTCTTCAGTAAAGGCAGCCTTTGTTGCCGCTTCTTTCTTATAATACCCATGCGTAATGCCGACACCGCGAAGCAATATCTCATTGTTTTCGCCAATCTTCACTTCCACATGCGGCATAATACGCCCTACAGAGCCTACCACATGATCAAAGTCATTTTCGCAAGACACGGTTGCAGTTGACTCTGTCAATCCATATCCCGCCACCATATTAATACCTACCGACAATATAAATTCCTGAACAGCAGGTGGAATGGCAGCTCCGGCAGTCGGAAAGAAGCGACCATTCTCAATACCGATGGTCTTCTTCAGCAAGCTATAAATAGTCTTCTCATAAAATTTGTATTTCATGTGAAGCAAGGCCGGAGGCGTAAGTCCCTTGCATACATATCCTATATTATGCTCACGACCTACTTTCAATGCATCCAGCATCAGTTTTTTCTTCAGTCCGGTCGTTTCATTGATTTTCTCCTGAACTCCGGAATACACTTTCTCCCAAAAACGAGGGACACTGCACATGGCTGTCGGACGAATCTCCTTGATGGTCTTCTGAATATCCACCGGACGCAAATTGATAGCCAACTGGCAACCCATAGAAATACACCAATAACTCCAGGCACGCTCAAACACATGGGTAAAAGGCAGGAAATTCATCACTACTTCTTGGTCACCCAATTGCGGGAAACGCTCATTGTGTGCCTTGATAGCTCCTTCATAACAAGAATGATGTAACATTACCCCCTTGCTGTCGCCCGTCGTTCCACTGGTATAAAGGATATTGGCAATATCCCCATTACCCGATTCGGCAATGCGCTTGTCCACTTCCGCCTGATGTTGACGAGCTTTGCCCAACTTCAGGAATTCGTCAAAGTAAATCGAAGAGGTATCACGCTTATCGCGCTTTACATCCTTATCAAAAATAATAATCTGCTTCAATTGTGTGCCAAGCGACATCACCCGGAAGGCAACATCATACTGTAACTGTTCACCCACAAAAAGGTAATGGATATCCGCATCCCCCAACATATAAAGCACTTGGGCCTCCGAGCTTGTGGCATAAAAAGGAATAGTCACTGCACGAATACCAAAAGCGCCAAAATCCACATAAAGGCATTCGGGCTTATTTTGAGAAAAGACACCAATATTCTCTTGTACACCTACACCTAACTCAAGAAGTGCATTGGAAGTCGTTGTTACCGTTTCGGCAAATTGTTTCCATGAGACCGGAACCCAAGTTTCAGTATCATAATCACGATATTTCAGGGCTACACGGTCGCCATATTTCTCAGCCTGACGCTGAATCAGGACAGATAATTGGGAATTGCTCATTATAAATTATTTTAAATACGTGGCAAAGTTATCGTTTAATTTGGAATTATCCATCATAAACAGGCATTAATTTTCCCGACCAATCAAAGAGTTACAAGAATCCCGTCTTTAAAATTAGTTGCATACATAACTTAATTATCACTACTTTTAAGCATACTTTACCGGGCAAAAATCGTATCTTTGCCGCACAATAATTATAAAATCGATATGATTGACTTAGCATATTACACTTCAGAAGCAACCACGTTGCTGAATTCGCTAATAGGCATCCCTTCGCTGAGCAGAGAAGAGGAAGCTGCTGCCGATTTTCTTCAAAACTATATTGAAGAGACCGGTATTATGACAGGCCGTTCGGGAAACAACATTTGGTGCATCAGCCCCATGTTTGACTTGAACAAACCTACTATCTTGCTCAATTCGCACATCGATACTGTAAAGCCTGTGAACGGCTGGCGCAAACATCCCTTCACTCCGAAGGCTGAGAACGGAAAAATTTACGGACTGGGCAGTAATGATGCGTGTGCCAGTGTAGTATCTTTATTTCAAGTTTACCGTCATTTATCTACCACCGAACAGGCTTATAACCTTATCTTTTTGGCTTCATGCGAAGAAGAAGTGTCAGGCAAGAACGGTATTGAAAGTGTTTTGCCCCAGCTTCCACCCATTGCATTGGGTATTGTAGGAGAACCAACAGAGATGCAACCTGCCATAGCAGAGAAAGGTTTGATGGTGGTCGATGTGACAGCTCACGGAAAAGCGGGGCATGCAGCACGCAATGAAGGTGACAACGCTATATATAAAGTATTGGAGGATATCAGGTGGTTTCGTGACTATCGTTTTCCAAAGGAGTCTCCTTTATTGGGACCGGTCAAAATGAGTGTTACCCAAATCAATGCCGGAACCCAGCACAATGTCATTCCCGATATCTGCACGTTTGTTGTAGACATCCGCAGTAATGAATGTTATTCCAACGAAGAATTATTTAATGAAATCAGCACTCACATCAAGAGTGAAGCCAAAGCGCGTTCGTTCCGTCTGAATTCATCCCACATTGATGCCGGACATCCGTTTGTCAGACGTGCTATTCAGTTGGGCCGTGTTCCATTTGGCTCGCCTACCTTGTCCGATCAGGCTTTAATGAAATTCCCATCGGTAAAAATGGGACCGGGCAAATCCTCACGTTCTCACACGGCCGATGAATATATTATGGTATCGGAAATAGAAGAAGCCATCGGGCTGTATATAGAATTGTTGGACGGATTGGTGATATAATTAATATGATAGGAAAGGCGTGCCAAAGTGACAACACGATAACAAAATCGGCTTTGACACGCTATACCATCAGAACGTATCATTTCATTTTCAGAAAAGCATAAAAAACAGTTGATACAGTAAGTAAATAACCCAAACAGCTAAAGCCACAAGCAGCAATAATAAATAATTATTCTTTATCCATTTCTTCAAATTAATCATCAAGTATTTAAAACCATTGGCTTCCACTTTAGCAACGTATGCCCGATACTCGCGCTGCATTTCGCTATATTTTTGCTTCCAATCAGATAAGGCACTTTCCACTTCTGTCAACTTCATTTGCATATTCTTTACCCGTACTTTCTCGTCACTCAACTGTTCCTGCAGCAAAAACTTTTCTTTCATCAGCTCTTCCATCCACAGTTGTTCTGCCTTCAATCGTTTTTCTTGCAACCATAGTTCTACTTCCCGTTGTTTTTTTTGCTCCTGCTCCTCTTGTTGCCGAACTTTCTTTATTTGTTCTGTCTTTTGCAGTTGCTCATTTTCAAAGTCATGCAATCTGATTCGCAAAATTTTAACCGTATCCCTCTCCTTTGACAATTCATACCGAAGCTTTGTACTTAACTTTGTCAACCTCATCACTTCAGCACTTTCACATTCCTTGTGCCTCAACTTGGGATCACATTTCGCCCGTTGCCTCACCTCCCCATTTCTCAGCCTGGCACACACTTCCCTCATATTCCGATTCAGTTTCTCCAGCTTTGTCACATTACCCCGCTGCTCTTCTATAAAATTAAAGCTCTTTTTGCAAACACGGTCAACAGTATTCTTGTATATCTTCAATGTAGTCTGAAGTGTATGAGAATATTTTGAAGCAATCAAATCCAACCGTTCTCCCATACTGAGCGACAAAAAGATACCGCGTTCTTCCTCATTTCTGATAAACAGGGAAAAAGCCTGCACAAATGCCCGATAGACACGGAATAAAATCCTTTGCTGCACTTCAAAAGCAACGTGGGTTTCATTGCAAGCCCTCAATTCTACATCCAGCATTCTGTCAGTATCACGCAGCTGAGCAATGATTTCCTTTTTATCTTCTATCTCTTTATGCAAATCCAAATAGGAAACAAACGAATCCTCGTCTATCAGTTTTACCTTTCTCCCAATTTGGGACGAAGTAACAACTTTCCGTACAATCAAATTACAAATATAATTTTCATCTATTTGATATTTCTCGGATATATACTTTATAGGTACCCAGTGACTCATAGTATTACATATCATTTTTATAAATCCCATATCAATTCTTCTTAAGAGACAGAAGCTGATGAACAAAGCTATGCATTTTTTAATACAAAAACAATCTTTTATCAAGAAAATCGTTTAACATTTTAATAATCGGGGTATCCGATAGAAATATGAATTATTTATCAAGAGAGAAAAGTAAATGTTTTCAAAAGACCAAAGAGTTTTAAAAAAAGACTTTGAGATTTTAAAAGAAGACCTTGAAGTTTTCAGAAAAGACCAGGGTCTTTCGAGACGAGAATGGAAACAACATTCTCCTCCGTCAGAAAAGTTGATGCGATGTGCTTTCACACATAACAGATACTTAAATCTCCTATTCATGGGATTTTTGTGTGAAAGCAATTCCTGCTTGCCACAAGCCGGGGAACTTATCTTCCCAACCAAAGCTCGGGGTTCAGCTTCGCTGTCTCTTTACGCAGTTGGAAATGAAGAACCGAATTACCTGAACTATCAGTATGAATAGTGCCAAGTATAGTTTTCGTACTTACTTTACTTCCTTTGGACACAGCTACAGAAGAGAGATTGCAATAAACCGATATATAGTTACCATGGCGCACCAAAATATTATTCAAGCCATTGTATTGGAATATAGCCGAAACTTCTCCATCAAAAATTGCACGTGCCTTTGCACCCGGTTTGCCTTTGATATCAATTCCCTTATTATCCAACTTCACATTACGCAGTCCGTCCACAGCATACTGTCCGTAATGACTCACAATGACATACGGTCCCGTGACAGGCATCGGCAATATTCCGCGGTTACGCTCAAAATTGCCTGACAACCGGTGATCTTCATTATTCAAATTGAATTTTTCCACCGGTGCCACCTTCTTTCCCGAAGTTTTAACACCCGATTTTGAAGTAGAGGCAGTTTCCCCACTGCTCTTTTTATTCTCTTCGGCTGCTTTTGCCGCAGCAGCCTTGCGTGCAGCAGCTTCGGCAGCGGCCTTACGGCGCGCTTCCTCTTCAGCACGCTTACGGGCTTTTTCTATTTCAATCTCTATCAACCGATCTATCTGTGCATTCAGTTGTTGTGCAGAACGTTTTTTCTTGGAAATTTCATTCTGTATTCCTTTCTGCTTCTTCTTAAGATTAGCCAAAAGTGTCTGACGGTCTTTTTCCTGAATTTCAAGCTTGGCTTTTTCTGTTTCTCCTTGCTTTAAAAGATTCTCTTTTGCTTTGCGGGTTTGTTCCAATTCTTTCTTCTTCGACACTACCTGACGTTGCTTACGCTCTATCTCAAGTCCCTGAAGACGCTGATAGTTGGCATACTCCTGCACATAACGCATACGACGATACGTTTGGCTCAGGTTTTCAGCAGAAAAAATAAACATCAGTTTCTCCTGCACAGACTTATTACGGTACATATACTGCACAGATGCCTCGTATTTCTTCTTTTTCTCCTTCAGGTCCCGCTGCAAGGCGGTCAACTGGCGTTGCAAAGTTGTTATTTCCTTTGCCAGTGTATTCACATCCGTTTCGATGGTATGGATATATCTTCTACGCTCTTCTATCTGCCCGGTGAGCAGAGCCAGATTTTCCAATTGGCTTTTCACATCCTTTTTGGTAGATTGCAACAGAGTCTCCGACTCAGCAATCTGCTGATGCAATTCTTTCCGTTTGTTTTCCAGCTCCCTAATCTTCCGGGTGCTCTGTGCCGACAGTGCACTCAGAAAACAACAGGCGATACACAGTAGGAAGATACGTTTCATTTCTTAATGAGCTGTTTGAGCAAATCTTGCAATTCAACTTTATCATATTTCTTGGGCACATCGGTATGGGTTTCCCAATCACTGCCGGTAGACAGACGGGAAAAGTCAAAAGTGGCCGTGACGGGCTTCTTGCCTCCTTCAAAGGAAACAAACATGTGACTCGGGAACTGTTTTTTCTCCAACGGACGGAACTTATCATACTTCCAACGCAATCCGTAAGAAGTGCCTGCCAGTCCGATATGGCTTTCTTTCAGCAACCCTTCATCAGCTGTGGTGCGGAAGCGATAAGCAAACTTCTTTCCGTTCTTCACCTCAAGCACGGCATGCTCGTTTTCGGGATGAACGGTGAATGCCGAAATATCGCGAGCAGATAATGTTGTCTTACCGGGAAGGAAGATTTCGTTCAGAAACAATGCCTGCAGGGAGTGAAAGTCCAAATCTGCCTTTGCCAACCCCTTAAGCTCTGCAAACGATACCTGCACGTAACGCTTGTTCAGGCGGTCCATCACCAATATCCCATCGGGAGAGATTTCGGCGCGCGCCACTTCGATGCCGATAAACGGAGCTGTAAGAGACAATTGTATCACTTCATCACGCTTCATGCGGATAGTGCCGCTTATTTTGGTAGCTCCCTTTCCGTTCAGGTCGACAGCCATTGACATCTTTGCCGTCAAAGCATCCCATGCCGGCGCACGGTTGAGAACCTCAGTCATATACTCCGTTTCCGACAAATTACCGATAGACACGCTCTTTCTCATGTTCTTGGTAGAAGAACAGGAAGAAACGAATGCCAGCAATACGGCTCCGAACAAATAAATATAGATACGCTTCATCATTCTGCAAAGTATTTCTTTTGTGCAATCTTCTTCTTTAATAATTTCAATTCCTTCTCGTCACGCGGTTCACTGCCTTCTTGAGGCGGTTCATTGGCAAGTTTCTCGGCTTGTCGCCAATACTCCAATGCCTTTTCCTTTTCGCCGCTCATATAATAAATATCTCCGCAATGTTCCACCACCACCGAACTCTTGTCACCCTCGTTCTGCATGGCCTGATCAATATAAATACGGGCTTCAGCATACTTTCCTTTTTCAAAAAGTATCCACGCGTATGTGTCGAGATAAGTTCCGTTTGTCGGCTCAGCCTTGACAGTGCGATAACTCATTTCTTCCGCTTTATCCAAGTGCTCGCGTTCTACCGACAGATAATAAGCATAATTATTGAGAGCACCGATATTATCCTCTTTATAAACCAAAGCCGAATCATAAGCAGCGTATGCCTCGACATTCATTTTCTTGATATGATACAAATCTCCCATAATGGCATAGAAATCTGATACGATATTCTTATCGCTTTTCTCATTTACCTGGTTCACCCCTTTCTTAAAAACTTCGAGTGCCTCGTCAGGCTGATCTTTCTGATGGTAGGCAAGTCCCAGATAATAATAGAATTCCAATGTTTCGGGAGTATACTCCAATGCCGGAGTACAAAGTGCTATCACCTCATCCATATCTTGCTCGCGAATGGCGAAACTCAGAAGTTGCAGGCGGGCAGGAATGTTTTCGGGATCAATCTCAAGCACCTTATGAAGCACAGGAACGGATTCCTTGTCCATCTTCTTGGTCAGCAGATATTGAGCTGCCAACATAGCGATGTCCGCATTCTCCTGTTTTCTTTCGAGCATGGAATTAAACAAACCGGCTATCTTGATACTATCCTTGTCGGTTTGTTCCGAACGAAGGATGAGCTGACGCATGATGTTCATCTTAGTATTGCTCTCCACCCTGTCGTTCAACAGTATAGAGTCCAACTGAGCCTGATACAGACTGTCTTCTCCCTTCTTCTCGTAATAAGTAGCCATAGACAGCATGGCAGGAGCATATCCCGGTTCTTCTTTCAACACCTTCTGGAAGATGGAATACGCCTCTTCTTCCTTTCCGTTGTTCATATAAACATCTCCCAAGATAGTGAGATAGCGCATATCGTATGGATATTCTTTCGCAAGATTCTCGATTTCGGTAAACGCTTGTTCGTCGTTGTCCATCGCCAAATACATGCGGAACTTCTCCATACTGATAGCCTCGGACTTTCCATCACGTTCCTCCAGGCGATTCAGTGTATTGATTACCTGCTGATAGTCTTTGGTACGGTTATAAAGGTCCACCAACGACATCAATGGTTCCAATCGTTTTGGGAAATGACTTACCATGTCTTCATAAACATAGATTGCTTTTGCCGCCTCCCCTTTATTTTGATAATAAGCAGCAAGTGTCTGATTATACCAATAATTATTCGGGTCGGCCGCCACTGCCTCCTTCAAAGCCCTTTCACCCTTGTCAGGCTGATTGAGGAACATATAAAATTTAGCTATCTCATATAAAGTCGCCGCCCCCTGCGGATAAATGTCCAAGCAATGGCTATACATTTCAAAAGCGGCGTCAAGGTCACCTTTTTCCTTCATGCGGAGTGCTTCCAGGAAAAAATAATCGTATTTACGTCGCTGTTCGGGTGTCAGCGGGTCTTTCTGCTCTTCTGCCGGCGTTTTTTGGGAAGAAGACGCCTTCCGCATGGTTCCGCACGACATGAGCAGAGCCACAAGGCAAAGCCACAATAGCGGCAAATATCTTTTAGTTGTTTGTCTGTTATTCATTATTCTATTCTAGTTTTTACCGGTATGTCCAAAGCCCCCGGCACCACGTTCAGTTTCATCCAAGACTTCCACTTCCTGCCATTCGGCCTGTTCATGACGGGCAATGACCATCTGTGCAATTCGCTCTCCGTCTTCTATCGTAAATTCCTCCGCCGAAAAGTTAATCAGGATAATACAAATCTCTCCCCGATAATCGGCATCGATAGTACCGGGAGAATTTAATACACCAATACCTTTCTTGAGAGCCAAGCCGCTGCGTGGGCGGATTTGTGCCTCAAACCCTTTGGGAAGGGCAATATACAATCCTGTCGGAACAAGACAGCGCTGCAAAGGTTTTAATACAATCGGTTCGTCCAAATTAGCGCGGATATCCATTCCCGCCGATTGCCCGGTAGCATATTGGGGAAGCTGATGCTTTGATTTATTGATTACCTGTACTTTCATTTTCAAAATTAACTTATCTAATAAGATGCAAATCTACACAATTCAATGGATTTATCTAAGCGTTTACAGTTTTTTAAACGGAGATTTTATACTTTTGCAAACATATAAACCCCGAATTATGAACTGGAAACAATTAATATCAAATAAACGCTTCGGACTGGAAGAGCTGCACGAAGCACGGAAAGACGACCGCTCCGAGTTTCAACGCGACTATGACCGGCTGATTTTCTCTGCCCCTTTCCGTCGTTTGCAAAACAAAACGCAGGTATTTCCATTGCCGGGAAGCATATTCGTGCACAACCGCCTGACGCACAGTCTGGAAGTGTCGTGTGTAGGGCGCTCTTTGGGAAATGATGTGGCCAGCCGGCTATTGCAGAAACATCCTGAACTGGCAGACTCTCATATATCAGAAATAGGCTCTATCGTATCGGCAGCTTGTCTGGCACATGATTTAGGGAACCCTCCTTTCGGACATTCCGGAGAGAAAGCCATCTCAACTTACTTCTCGGAAGGGAAAGGAATAGCCTTGAAAGAAGAGCTTTCATCGATAGAATGGGATGATTTGATACACTTTGAAGGAAACGCCAATGCTTTCCGGCTCTTGACGCATCAGTTTGAAGGAAGACGTAAAGGTGGATTCGTGATGACTTATTCCACCCTGGCCTCTATTGTAAAGTATCCTTTTTCTTCACGTCTGGCAGGAAAAAAATCAAAGTTCGGCTTCTTTCTGAGCGAAGAAGCCGATTTCCAAAAAATAGCTACCGAGTTGGGAATCACCCGGCTGAGCCAAGAAGGAGAACCATTGAGATACGCCCGTCATCCGCTGGTTTATCTGGTAGAAGCAGCAGACGATATCTGTTATCAAATGATGGATATAGAAGACGCTCACAAGCTGAAGTTACTGACCCATGCCGAGACAAAAGAGTTATATAGTTTATTCTTCGATGACAAAAGAAAGCAGCGAATAGAAGAGATTTGCCGGATTGTAACGGATGTTAATGAACAGATTGCCTATCTTCGTTCTTCAGTCATCGGAGCATTGATAAAAGAATGCACCCGGGTATTCGTAGAGCATGAAGAAGAAATCCTTTCAGGAGAGTTTGAAGGGTCACTCATCAAACATATCGGTTCTCCTTTAAAAGAGGCATACCAGCATTGTTCGGAGATTGCTTTTCATAAGATTTACCGTTCGAGTGATGTGCTGGATATAGAACTTGCCGGTTTCCGGGTAATCAGCACGCTGATCGACTTGATGATCAATGCAGTGCGTACGCCAGAAAAAGCTTATTCACAGCTACTTATCAATCGTATGTCAAGCCAATATAATGTGAATGCACCTACCTTGTATGAAAAAATACAGGCTGTACTCGATTATATATCCGGAATGACCGACGTATACGCGCTCGACCTTTACCGCAAAATAAAAGGCAACAGTCTTCCGGCTGTATAGAAGCCTATTGCAATTGCTTAGCCACGGCCGTGGTTAAGCCTGCTCACCCGGGTGGTTAAAGTTAGTCACGGCCGTGGTTAAACTTAACCACAGCCGTGACTAACGAATATCTTACTTTCATCGACAAAAGAAACAAAAAACAAGAGCATGAAGGCATAAGTATGTGCAACTTATTATATCATCAACTGTTTCTGAGTGGTTTTAATGTATCGGAGAAAAACGACACAGGTTATCCCTAAAAGACATTCGGGCAAGTTTACACCTGCCCGAATACTTCAACTGCCTTCCGGCAATTACCTGTCCGGCCTCACGGCCTCTCTATGTATATACAATTACTTATTTCGTTAAAACAGGATGCGCCCCCGAGGTTATCTTCAATGATTCCGGATGCTGTTTCACAAAAGATTCAATATGACGCACACGCTTCTCTTCCAATATTTCATTGACAGCAATCAAAATACCTGTTTCTTCAACATCACCAAATCCATAATTAATAGCAGTACCAAACATGCGCATCGTCGGAGATAAACTCATATACGCATTTACCAATGGGGGGATATTATAACCCAACTTACGCACCTCAGTATTAAGCACCTTATAATCCTCTTTGAAAGATTCATAACAAAACAAGTTCTTCAATAGTTCCGGGTCCGTTTCAATTTCCAACGATTTCATCGGAGTAATCAGTTTATCCTTATCGCCAAAATGCTTATTGAGGAAGTAAAGAATCATATCACGTCCCTGACGGTGATAACTGGGATACATTGTCATCTTGCCAAAGAAATACTTCACATTCGGTTTGATAACCGTCAAGGCTCCCAAGCCATCCCATAAATTATCAAGAGCAAACAAACCTTTTGAACCTGCACGTGTCGACTGATACTCCAGCGTCACAAACGAACGTCCGAGTTCGACGGTATAAGGCAGGTATTCTTTCAAGAATGTTTCGGAGAAATTAAACATATGGGCTGTTGCCAAAAGTGGTTTTCCATGTTCATCAAATTGAGCCTCATCGCCTAACAGATAACGATAGCCACCCAATATTTCTTCAGCTTCCGGATTCCATACCACCAACTGCTTATAGGGATTCTCCATAATGTCATACTCATCAATATCCATTGATTTTCCTGTACCTCCTCCCGCAGCACGGAAAGCAATCTCACGCAGACGACCGATTTCCTTCATTACATTGGGGGAATCCTGATAGGTTATGACATAAATCTCATTATGACTTTTATTAGTAAATCTAAGGCGCTTATCCTCTGTTAATTCCGCCTTTAGGATTTCTTTGTTAATTGGTGCAATAATCTCTTCCATATATATATTTCTCTCTCCTTTGTCTGTTATAGTTTATAGACAACGTCCTTTACAAACTGCGCCCATTGCGCAGGAGTTTTAGACTTATCAAAAGTTTGCCAGGGAATAGGTTTACCAATGGTCAAGGTAAAAGTTTTATGTCGATTTTTCAACATTTCATCAGCCAAATAAAGCATAGCAATATTAAACTTAATACCTACAAATTTACATAAGTTGGCCAAATTATAGAAAAAATCCGAGTTCCGTCCTTCAAAATGCAAAGGTACTACATCGCGTTGCGTCTCCACGCTCTTGGTTACGAAAGTCTTTTTCCATTCCAAATCTCTTATCACACCATTCTGACGACGCGAACAGAGTCCGGCTGGAAACATAATAATATGATTATCAGAAGAAAAACCCGCTTCTACCATTTTAGGAAAATCTCTGGACTGAGAACCGGTTTTATTGATTGGAATACACAACGGCGCCAAGCCGTGCAGGTTCATCAACAAATCATTAACCAAGTAACGGACATTACCGCCATAGTGCTTCCCAAGAATATATCCTAAAGCAACACCATCTTGTCCTCCCAGCGGATGATTACTCACAAAAGTGCACTTACCCTCTTTAGGCAAGTTTTCCAGACCTTTAATTTCCACTTTAGCATCCAGAAACTCCATACAAGCTTCCAAAAATTCAACTCCGACTTTATCTTTGGAGTCATGCAGAAAGACGTTCAACTCATCCTGATGCACAATACGCTTCAAGTATGAAGTAACAAAGCGGGGAATGTATTTGGATTTCTTCCCTGCTTTCGTCTTTAAAATCTTATCTATGTCAATTAAAAATATAGAGTCGTCAGCCATTTTATAAATGTCTTTTCATTGCAAAAGTAACTTATCTTTTTTTATATTGGCAATTTATGACAGAAAAATGAACCCTTCTCTAAAAAAATTAAGAGTTTTTGTGTCTGAGGCAATACAAAGCGCACTATTTTTGCGCAGTTTAAAAACGAATGTGCAATTATTCAACCTCCTTTTTTCACTTCTCACACAAACCGGATTTCACTCCTTTTTATAAGAAAATTATTAAAATTAAACTTCCTGTTTACCAAGCGTATAGCTACTTTAACAGCCTGTTGAAAACTTCTCGAAATATTTTCTTGGTTTTATTGTGGGGAATTGTGGGGAATTGTGTAATTTTACAACCTGAATAATATAATAAGGTATAAACATGAGATTTCTCGGCAATTCGGAAGCAAAAACAGATGCAAAAGGAAGAGTCTTTTTCCCGGCTGTATTCAGGAAGCAGTTACAAACGGCAGCCGAAGAATGCCTGATTTTACGTAAAGACACCTATCAGGATTGCCTGGTTTTATACCCGGAAAGTGTATGGAATGAGCAGATGAACGAACTGCGCAGCAAGCTCAATCGTTGGAACTCCAAACATCAGATGATTTTCCGCCAATTTGTATCAGACGTAGAAATCATCACACTGGACGGTAACGGACGTTTTCTCATTCCCAAAAGATACTTAAAGCTGGCAGACATCCGGCAAGAGGTCAGATTCATCGGAATGGATGACACTATCGAAATATGGGCAAAGGAAATTGCAGACAAGCCGTTCATTGCGCCTGAAGATTTCGGCAAGGAGCTAGAAGAAATAATGGGAAACAACAATAATGAAGGATTAGAATGAGCGAAACAGAACAGATATATCACATACCGGTACTACTGGACGAGAGTGTAAGCGGAATGAACATCCAACCCGGAGGCATCTATGTAGATGTAACATTCGGAGGTGGCGGTCATTCCAAAGAAATACTGAATCGCCTGGATCATACGGGACGCTTGCTCAGTTTTGATCAGGACGAAGACGCCGAAAAGAACATTGTAAACGACCGGCGTTTTACTTTTGTGCGCAGCAACTTCCGCTATTTACATAATTTTCTTCGTTATCATAACATAGAAGGTGTAGATGCCATTTTAGCGGACTTGGGTGTTTCTTCGCATCATTTTGATGATTCGGAACGCGGTTTCTCATTTCGTTTTGAAGGAAAGTTGGATATGCGCATGAACAAACGTGCCGGCATGACAGCAGCCGATGTGGTAAACACTTACGATGAGGAACGACTTGCCGACATTTTCTATCTCTATGGAGAATTGAAGAACAGCCGCAAGCTGGCATCCGTCCTCATAAAAGCACGTGCAGACAAACCAATTGTTACGATTGGTGATTTCTTGGAAATCATTAAACCCTTATTTGGCCGTGAACGCGAAAAGAAAGAACTAGCAAAAGTATTTCAGGCTTTACGCATTGAAGTCAACCAAGAGATGGAAGCTTTAAAGGAAATGCTTTATGCAGCTACAGAAGCTCTGAAACCGGGCGGGCGTTTAGTGGTTATTACCTATCATTCCCTGGAAGACCGAATGGTGAAAAATATCATGAAGACCGGCAATGTGGAAGGAAAAATGGAACAAGATTTTTTCGGAAATGTACAAACGCCATTCAAGCTGATAAATAACAAAGTAATCGTTGCCGGTAACGAAGAGGTGAAACAAAACCCCCGTTCACGTAGTGCTAAATTGAGAATTGCAGAAAAAAAATAAACGAGATGGAAGAAGAACAAAAGCAAAATACGCAACAGGCCAAGGAAGAGCACACCGCTACTTCTCCTAAACACATGTCTATCCGCAGCATATTAGGAGGAGATATTTTAGCAAACGACTTCTTTAAAAGACAAACTCGTTTACTTATCCTTATTATGATATTAACGGTGTTGTACATTGACAACCGTTATAGCAGCCAACAGGAATTGATTGAAATAGACAAGCTAAAAAAAGATTTAGTAGATATTAAATATGATGCTCTTACCCGTTCATCCGAATTAATGGAAAAGAGCCGTCAGTCACGTATCGAAGAATATATATCGACGGAAGAGAGTCATTTACAAACAGCGACCAACCGTCCTTATCTGATAAAAAAAGACTAAAATTATGATGCCGAACCAAAAGAACATAATGACCCGTTATTCCTTCATCATATTGGTGATGGTATTGATAGGTATTGCAATAATTTGCAAAGCCGGCGTCATCATGTTTGCCGAACGGCAATATTGGAAAGATGTAGCCGACCGTTTTGTGAAAGAAAACGTAACCGTTCGCCCAACCCGCGGAAACATTATCTCTTCTGATGGGCAATTAATGGCAAGCAGTCTTCCGGAATACAAAATTTATATGGACTTCAAAGCCGGCGGCCATCTGAAAGACTCATTATTGATGCTCTATATGGACTCCATCTGTGATGGCCTGCACCAGATTTTCCCGGATAAGAGCAAAGCAGAATTCAAATCCCATATATTAAAAGGTAGAAAAAAGGGAAGCCGCAACTACCTGCTTTATCCCAAACGAATATCCTATATACAATATAAAGAGGCTAAACGTCTGCCCGTCTTCAACTTAAACAAATACAAGGGTGGATTTCACGAACAGGCATTCAACCAGCGCAAAAAGCCATTCGGTTCATTAGCCATGCGTACATTAGGCGATATGTATCCCGACATTGAGCAAGGCGCCAAGAATGGTTTGGAACTTTCTTACGATTCTATACTAAAGGGACGTGAAGGTATTACTCACCGCCAAAAAGTGATGAACAAATACTTGAACATAGTAGATATACCGCCTGTTAACGGATGTGATATCATTACGACAATCGATGTCGGTATGCAAGATATCGCAGAAAAAGCATTGGTCGATAAATTGAAAGAAATTAATGCAACCGTAGGAGTTGCTATTTTAATGGAAGTTCAAACCGGAGAAATCAAAGCTATTGTCAATATGACCAAATGTGCTGATGGAGTATACAGAGAGATTCGCAATAATGCGGTCTCCGATATGATGGAACCCGGGTCTACTTTTAAGACAGCCTCTATCATGGTAGCTCTTGAAGACGGAAAAATAACACCCGACCAAACAATTGATACCGGAAACGGTGTTTATAATATGCATGGCGCCCGTATGAAAGACCATAACTGGCATCGTGGAGGATATGGCGTAATCACTACTACGCAAACATTAATGTATTCTTCCAATATTGGTGTGTCACGGTTAATAGACCAAAACTATCACGACCATCCTGAGAAGTATGTGCAAGGCTTATATAAATTAGGTATAGCGTCCCCACTTCATTTGGATATCCCGGGAGCAGGTGATCCATTTATCCGTATGCCGAACAAAAACAATTGGTCAAAAACAGCATTGGCATGGATGTCTATCGGATATGAGACACAGATTCCTCCTATCAGTACGGTAACTTTCTATAACGCTATAGCAAACAATGGTGTGATGGTTAAACCTAAATTTGTCAAGGCGATTATGAAAGACGGACAAGTTGTGAAAGAAATTCCGACCGAGGTTCTTAATCCGGCAATAGCTTCTCCCAAAACAATTCAAGAGATACAAGTTATTCTTGAAAAGGTGGTTAGCGAGGGATTAGGACGACAAGCAGGTTCCAAACAGTTTCATGTATCAGGAAAAACAGGTACAGCTCAAGTATCTCAGGGAAAATCGGGATACACCAATGGTATGCGCCAATATTTGGTTAGCTTCTGCGGCTATTTCCCCTCCGAATCTCCCCGATACAGTTGTATCGTAGCCATTCAGAAGAATGGCTATCCGGCATCGGGAGGCGGTATGGCCGGCCCTGTATTCCGCAATATTGCCGAGCGTGTGTTTGCAAAACATCTTGCTCAGGACTTACAAGGTGCGAAAGATTCAACTTCTATCTTAGTTCCTGACGTGAAACATGGGGATATAGGAGCTGCAAACTATATACTGAATCAGATTGATATAAGAACCACCGGTCTGTCAAACAGCTATTCAATTGACAAACCGGTTTGGGGGAACGTTACGACAAATCCCGACAATGTAATGTTCAGCAAAAAAGAAATAAATAATAAACTGGTACCAAGCGTAATCGGCATGGGCGCCAAAGATGCTGTTTACCTATTGGAGAGTATCGGTTTGAAAACCCGTCTAAGCGGAATGGGTAAAGTCAAGTCGCAGAGTATTCCTGCCGGCAATACCATACGCAAGGGACAAACCATACAATTACGATTAAATTAATATAGAAGAAAGATATGAAACTGGAAGAGATTATCAAAGGTATAACCGTAAGCGAGATCATTGGCAATACCACCAAAGAGATTTCAGGAATCAATATAGACTCACGTCTTATTGAACCGGAACATGTGTTTGTAGCTGTAAAAGGTACGCAGACAGACGGACATGCTTATATCACAAAAGCAATAGAAAAAGGTGCCGTTGCAGTGGTGTGCGAGACTCTTCCCGAAACATTGAATGAAAATATTACTTATATCAAAGTAGGCGATACAGAAGATATTGTCGGGAAACTGGCTACTGCCTTTTATGGTAACCCAACATCAAAACTGGAGTTGGTAGGCGTTACCGGGACAAACGGTAAAACCACCATTGCCACCTTATTATATAATATGTTCCGCAAATTCGGTTATAAGGTCGGCTTAATATCCACAGTTTGTAATTATATTGACGATGAAGCAGTTCCCACAGACCATACTACTCCTGATCCCATTACATTAAATCAATTATTAGGCCGTATGGCAGACGAAGGTTGTAAGTATGTCTTTATGGAAGTCAGTTCACATTCTGTTGCCCAAAAGCGTATCGGAGGTTTAAAGTTTGCCGGAGGTATTTTCACCAATTTAACGCGCGACCATCTGGATTATCACAAAACGGTTGAGAATTACCTGAAAGCCAAGAAAGCATTCTTTGATGGCTTGTCGAAAAGTGCTTTTGCCCTAACCAACCTGGACGATAGAAACGGCTTGGTTATGACACAGAATACCAAAGCGAAAGTCAGCACCTATTCTCTCCGCAGCCTCAGTGACTTTAAAGGCAAAGTACTTGAAGACGGATTTGAAGGAATGCTGCTGGACATTAACAATGTAGAAGTCAACGTGCAATTTATCGGACGTTTTAACGCTTCCAATTTATTAGCCGTTTATGGCGCAGGCTGTCTGTTGGGAAAGAAACCGGAAGATGTTCTTCTTGCTTTAAGTACACTACGTCCTGTTGCCGGACGTTTTGATTCCTTGCGTTCACCCAAAGGCTATACAGCCATCGTCGATTATGCACATACTCCCGATGCACTAGAAAATGTATTGAATGCCATCCACGAGGTATTGAACGGGAAAGGAAAGGTGATTACGGTTGTAGGTGCGGGCGGCAACCGTGATAAAGGCAAACGTCCCTTAATGGCTCAAGAAGCAGCCAAGCAAAGTGACAAAGTCATCATCACGTCAGACAATCCCCGCTTTGAAGAGCCACAGGATATTATCAATGATATGCTTGCAGGATTGAATAAAGAAAATATGCGTAAGGTCATCAGCATAGCAGACCGAAAAGAAGCTATCCGTACAGCATGCATGCTTGCCCAAGCCAAAGACGTTGTGCTGGTTGCCGGAAAAGGGCATGAAAATTATCAGGAAATAAAAGGTATAAAGCACCATTTTGATGATAAGGAGGTATTGAAAGATATATTTGCTAATGAATAAACCAACAAGAAATGCTATATTATTTATTTAATTTTTTAGAGCAGTGTGATTTTCCCGGAGCTAGAATGTTCGGTTATGTATCATTCCGTTCCTTGATGGCTGTCATCCTCTCATTGTTGATATCTGCCATCTTCGGAGAATATTTTATTAACTTACTGAAACGGAAACAGATTACAGAGACCCAACGCGATGCTTCTATCGACCCTTTTAATGTAAAAAAAGTAGGCGTTCCTACAATGGGAGGAATCATTATTATTGTTGCTATCCTTATTCCCTGTCTTTTATTGGGGAAACTGGATAACATTTATATGATATTGATGCTGATCACTACTGTTTGGCTAGGCACATTAGGATTTTTGGATGACTATATCAAAGTTTTCCGTAAAGACAAGGAAGGCTTGCACGGCAAGTTTAAGATTATCGGTCAGGTTGGTTTGGGATTAATCGTAGGATTGACTCTCTATTTAAGCCCTAACGTAGTTATCCGTGAGAATGTGGAAATACAAAAAGGAGGAGAAATAGTGGAGATTGTCCATAAAGCTCAAAATGAAAAGTCAACAAAGACAACGATACCATTCTTTAAGAACAACAACTTGGATTATGCCGATTTTGTCGGTTTCCTAGGTGACCATGCCCAAACTGCCGGATGGATATTATTCGTTTTAGTAACCATTTTTGTTGTAACGGCAGTTTCAAATGGTGCCAATTTGAACGATGGCATGGATGGAATGGCAGCCGGAAACTCCGCCATCATAGGTCTAACACTTGGAATTCTAGCATACGTGTCCAGTCACATCGAATACGCCGGATATCTTAATATAATGTATATCCCCGGCAGCGAAGAACTGGTTATATTTATATGTGCATTTATCGGTGCACTCATCGGTTTCCTTTGGTACAATGCATTCCCGGCACAAGTGTTCATGGGCGATACGGGAAGCTTGACCATTGGTGGTATCATAGCGGTATTTGCAATTATTATCCATAAGGAATTGCTTATACCCATCCTTTGCGGAATCTTCTTGATAGAAAACTTATCGGTCATTCTTCAAGTAAGATATTTCAAAAGCGGAAAAAAGAAAGGACATATCCAACGCATTTTCAAGCGTACACCTATCCATGACCATTTCCGCACTACATTAGCACAACTAGACCCTAATTGCAGCTATGTTTTTACAAAACCCGGCAATGTATTCCATGAATCAAAAATCACAGTACGTTTCTGGATTGTCACCATCGTACTGGCTGCAATTACAATTATTACATTAAAGATAAGATAAACAAAAATTGATTATGGCTAAGAGAATTGTCATATTAGGAGCCGGAGAGAGCGGTGCGGGAGCAGCAGTTCTGGCTAAGAAACAAGGTTTTGATACATTTGTTTCAGACATGTCTATGATTAAGAGCAAATACAAAGATATGCTGAACGAACGAGGCATTGCATGGGAAGAAGGAAAGCATACGGAAGAGTTGATACTAAATGCTGATGAAGTAATAAAAAGCCCCGGTATCCCTAATGATGCCCCGATGATTTTGAAACTGAAAGCACAAGGAACCCCTATTATCTCTGAAATAGAATTTGCGGGACGTTATACAAATGCAAAAATGATTTGTATTACAGGCAGTAATGGCAAAACCACCACTACTTCCCTGATTTATCATATCTTTAAAAAGGCAGGACTGAATGTCGGTCTGGCCGGAAATATAGGGCAAAGCCTTGCTTTCCAAGTGGCTGAATACAATTATGATTATTATGTAATTGAGCTGAGTAGCTTCCAATTGGATAATATGTATAAATTTCATGCCAATATTGCGGTGCTGATGAATATCACCCCGGATCATTTAGACCGGTATGACCATAAGATGCAGAATTATGTGGATGCAAAATTCCGTATCATACAAAATCAGACGGACGAAGATGCCTTTATTTTCTGGAATGATGATCCGATTATTCAGCGTGAGCTACATAAATATGGAATTCACGGACACTACTATCCCTTTGCCGAGCAAAAAGAAGAAGGAGCAGCAGCCTATGTTGAGAAAGACAAGGTATGCTTCACCAAACCGATTGCTTTCAATATGGAACAAGAAGAGTTGGCCTTGACCGGTACTCATAATTTATTCAACTCCATGGCAGCCGGTATTTCTGCTAACCTGGCCGGCATTCGCAAAGAATGTATCCGCGAAGCCTTAGGAGACTTCAAAGGAGTGGAACACCGCCTGGAAAAAGTATGCCGCGTAAAAGGAGTAGACTATATCAATGACTCAAAAGCCACCAATGTCAACTCTTGTTGGTATGCATTACAAAGCATGAAGACAAAAACAGTCTTGATTTTAGGCGGAAAAGATAAAGGTAATGATTACAATGAAATCGCCGACTTGGTAAAAGAGAAATGTGTAGGACTCATTTATATGGGATTACATAATGAAAAGCTGCATGAGTTTTTCGACCCATTCGGACTTCCCACAGCTGACGTTCAAAGCATGAAAGATGCTGTGGACGCAGCCTATCGCATGGCAAAGAAAGGTGAATCAGTACTGTTGAGCCCTTGTTGTGCCAGCTTCGACCTTTTTAAAAGTTACGAAGACCGCGGCGAGCAATTTAAAGACTGTGTAAGAGCATTGTAAAAGAGGTAATCTTATTTATTTCAACGTATAAACTGAAAATTAAATAGCATGGACCTGATAAAAGACTTATTCAAGGGCGACAAAGTAATCTGGATTATCTTCCTGTTTCTTTGTTTGATTTCCATTGTAGAGGTATTCAGCGCTGCCAGTACGCTTACTTATAAAAGTGGAGACCATTGGGGGCCCATCACCCAGCATAGTGTTATCCTGATGGTAGGTGCTTGTATTGTGGTACTGGTGCATAACATTCCCTGCAAGTGGTTTAGGGTTCTTCCCTTCTTCTTATTACCTATATCAGCAGTTTTATTGGTATTCGTAATGGGAATGGGTATCATTACAGGTGACCGTGTGAACGGAGCAGCCCGATGGATGACTTTTTTCGGCATCCAGTTTCAACCGTCCGAGCTTGCAAAAATGGCTGTTATTATCGTTACTGCTTTCATTCTTTCCAAGTTTCAGGAAGAAGACGGCGCCAATCCGAAGGCATTCAAATATATCATGTGGATTACCGGTATCGTATTCATATTGATTGCTCCCGAGAACGGTTCAACAGCCATGTTACTGTTTGGAGTCGTTTTTCTGATGATGATTATCGGTCGCGTACCATGGAAGCAACTTCTCAAGCTGATTTCTATCGTGGGAGTCATTGCCGTCATATTTATAGGAATGATTATGGTAACACCCGCAAAGCAATATCGTGATATACCGATGATGCATCGTGTAGAGACGTGGCAGAATCGTATTAAAGGGTTCTTCGAAGATAAAGAAGCGGTTCCGGCCGCCAAATATGATATTGACAAGAATGCCCAGATTGCCCATGCCAATATCGCCATTGCCTCCAGCAATATCATTGGTAAAATGCCGGGCAACAGTGTCCAGCGAGATTTCCTTTCGCAAGCATTTTCCGATTTTATTTTTGCTATCGTCATCGAAGAGCTTGGGTTGTTGGGAGGCGGCTTTGTTGTCGTACTTTACATTTGGTTGCTGATGCGCGCCGGAAAGATAGCTCGAAAAAGCGAAAAAGCTTTTCCCGCATTCCTTGTCATGGGTATTGCCATTTTGCTAGTTTCTCAAGCTATGTTGAATATGATGGTGGCAGTAGGTCTTTTCCCTGTTACAGGACAACCATTGCCTCTCATCAGTAAGGGAGGTACCTCTACTTTAATCAACTGCGCCTATATCGGCATGATTCTCAGTGTCAGCCGATATGTAGCAGAGAAAGAAGAACAAAAGAAACAGGAAGAAGAGACTACTGCCGAAGTCAAGTTGCAAGCAGCTACCCAAATTTTGCTGGAACACGCACGAGGCCTGGTAACAGCAGAAGCAGCCGGCAAACCTGAAAACGAAGATACGCTTTCGGAGGTTTCAGAATCTATTCCGACAGACGAAACAATACCGACAGAAGCTTCCGAAAACAATAAATCAGTCTAAGACTGAACATATTAGGAGTTTATTCATAACTTTGCATCAAAATAGAGCAAGAAATGGAAGAGAATTTAAGAATTATCATCAGCGGAGGAGGAACCGGCGGACATATTTTCCCTGCCGTATCCATTGCCAATGCCATTAAAGAGCAACATCCCGAAGCGGAAATCCTGTTCGTAGGTGCTGAAGGCAGAATGGAAATGCATCGTGTTCCCGCTGCCGGTTATCCGATAAAAGGTTTACCCGTTGCAGGGTTCGACCGTAAGAACTTGCTGAAAAATATATCCGTTCTTTACAAACTGGCAAAGAGCCAGTGGAAAGCACGCAAAATAATCAAAGAATTCCGCCCTCATGCAGCAGTCGGAGTCGGTGGATATGCCAGCGGCCCTACATTGAAAGTAGCCGGTATGATGGGAATCCCCACCTTGTTGCAAGAGCAGAATTCTTATGCCGGAGTTACGAATAAACTGTTGGCAAAAAAAGCCTGCAAGATATGTGTAGCATACGACGGTATGGAACGTTTCTTCGAAAAAGATAAAATCATCCTGACCGGTAATCCTGTACGCCAAGGGTTACTCAATCATACTATCAGTCGCGAAGAAGCCATCCGTTCCTTTGGTCTTAACCCCGAAAAGAAAGTTGTCCTTATTTTGGGAGGAAGTCTTGGCGCACGTACTATCAACCACTGTATGATGGAAGGACTTGAAAAGATACGCACATCAGGTGTGCAGTTCATCTGGCAAACCGGTAAGATTTACATTGATGAAGTTCGTGCAGCCGTGGCTAAAGCAGGGGAACTGCCCATGCTTCATGTTACCGATTTCATTAGCGACATGGCATCGGCATACAGTGCTGCTGACTTGGTAATCAGCCGTGCCGGGGCCGGTTCTATCTCTGAGTTCTGTTTATTGCAGAAACCGGTCATTCTGGTACCCTCTCCCAACGTAGCAGAAGACCATCAAACCAAAAACGCATTGGCGCTAGTCAATAAAAATGCAGCGCTCTACATAAAAGATGCTGCTGCCAAAGAAGCTTTGTTGGATAAAGCGATTGAAACCGTCCAACATCCTGAATTGCTAAAGAGTTTAAGTACAAATATTGCAAAACTGGCCTTTACAGACTCTGCAAATGTGATTGCACGCGAAGTCTATGAATTGGCTGATGATTATAGAAAGAGAAATGAATGTTAATACACTAAAATCAGTTTACTTTATCGGTGCCGGAGGCATCGGTATGAGTGCATTGGTACGTTACTTCTTGTCAAAAGGCAAGAATGTAGGTGGATATGACCGTACTCCAAGTGAACTGACGGAAAAGTTGATAGAAGAAGGAGCAGCTATTCATTACGAAGACAGCTCAGACCAAATACCCGCATCATTCCGTGACGCATCAAGCACTTTGGTCGTATATACTCCTGCTATTCCCGAAACACATAAAGAGTTTACCTATTTCCGTGAAAATGGATTCGAGATACAAAAGCGTTCGCAAGTATTGGGCATGTTAACTCGTGCCGGAAAAGGTCTTTGTGTAGCCGGCACACACGGCAAAACAACCACTTCGACCATGACAGCCCACTTGCTTCATCAATCCCATGTAGGCTGTAACGCTTTTCTGGGAGGTATCTCAAAAAATTACGGAACTAATTTACTGTTGTCCGATACCAGTGAATATGTAGTCATCGAAGCTGATGAATTCGACCGTTCCTTTCATTGGCTTTCACCTTATATATCGGTAGTTACTGCTACTGATGCCGACCATTTGGACATCTACGGCACTAAAGAAGCCTATTTGGAAAGCTTCCGCCATTACACTTCTTTAATTCGTCCGGGGGGAGCGCTTATCATGCGCAAAGGCATTGAATTGCAACCCGATTTACAAGAAGGTGTACAACTATATACCTATTCTAAAGAAGAAGGTGACTTTCATGCAGAGAATATCCGTATCGGAAGCGGTGAAATATTCTTTGACTATATTTCGCCATTGGGCAATATTGATGATATTCAATTGGGGGTGCCCATTGCCATTAATATTGAAAATGGAGTGGCAGCTATGGCATTGGCCCAAATGAGCGGTGTCACCAATGAAGAGATAAAAGAAGGCATGAAAACTTTCCGTGGAGTAGACCGTCGTTTTGACTTTAAAATCAAGAACGACAAAGTAGTATTCCTGAGTGACTATGCCCACCATCCGTCTGAAATCCGTCAAAGTATTCTTTCCATGCGTGCTTTATACCGGGACAAGAAACTGACTGCAGTATTTCAGCCGCATCTCTATACCCGTACACGTGACTTCTACCAAGACTTTGCCGATAGTCTGTCATTGCTGGATGAAGTAATTTTGGTGGATATCTATCCGGCACGAGAGAAACCTATTCCCGGAGTAAGCAGCCGATTGATTTACGACAATCTGCGCCCCGGCATTGAGAAATCCATGTGTTCAAAAGAAGAGATTCTAGATGTACTGAGAAATAAGAATATAGAAGTATTAATCACTTTAGGTGCAGGAGACATTGAAAACTATGTTCCCCAAATCTGCGAATTACTGAACAAACAATGATTAAACGAATTTTCATACTCCTGTTCTTGTTACTGATAACAGCTTACCTTATAGTAGCAGTTACAGTCTTCAATACCAAGCCTGCAGATCAGACTTGCAAGGGTATGGAATTGATTATCAATGACAGTATCGACCATGGTTTCATCACCCAAAAAGAAGTACTCCGCTTACTTAACAGTAAGAAACTGTCTCCCATAGGGAAAAAAATGGGAGATATCAATACCCGGCTTTTGGAAGATGAACTCAGCAAGCACCCATTGATTGAAAATGTGGAATGCTACCGCACTCCCGGCCGTAAGATAGGCATCGAAGTTACGCAGCGTTTGCCTTTATTAAGGGTAATGGCTGCCAACGGAGACAATTATTACATTGACAGCAAAGGAAAAGTGATGCCGATACCCAACAGTTCGGCCCATGTAGCTGTTGTTACCGGTAGTGTAGACCGTGACTTTGCCACGAAAGAATTATATAAGTTAGGTATCTTCCTACAAAATCATCCTCTATGGGAGGCCCAAATTGAACAGATAAATGTCACTCCTGCCAAAGAGCTGGAACTGGTTCCGCGCGTTGGAGAACATATTATTTTCCTTGGGAAACCCGGCGATTATGAGGAAAAGTTTGAAAGACTGAAGATTTTTTATAAAAAAGGTCTGAACCAGGTGGGCTGGAACAAATACAGCCGCATCAGTTTGGAATTTAGCAATCAGATTATTTGTACCAAAAAAGAGAAGTAAGATATGGCAGCAACAGATTTTATTGTAGCAATAGAATTGGGGTCTTCAAAGATCACAGGTATTGCAGGAAAGAAGCATCCGGACGGAAGTATACAAGTACTGGCCCTCGCCAGCGAACCTTCGTCTGATTTCATCAGAAAAGGAGTTATTTATAATCTGGACAAGACCGCACAAAGCCTTACTTCGATTATCAAGAAACTGGAATCGACATTAAAGGCTTCTATCGGAAAGGTATATGTAGGCATCGGCGGACAATCGCTCCGCACTATCCGCAACACGGAAGTACGCCACTTGGAAGAAGAAACTAAAATATCACAAGAGTTAATTGACTCGCTGATGGACAGCAACCGCGAAGTACCCATCATCGACCAAGATATATTGGAGGTAGCCCCGCAAGAATATAAAGTAGGCATCAACTTGTTAGCAGATCCTGTCGGTGTTCCCAGTGACCATATCGAAGGGCGCTTCCTCAACATCATTGCCCGTAGCAGTGTTAAACAGAATATCGATAAATGTTTCCACCAGGCAGGAATAGAAATTGCAGACTATGTCATCTCGCCATTGGCACTTGCCAATGCAGTACTGACCAACAGCGAAAGACGTTCCGGGTGTATGCTCATCGACTTTGGCGCAGATACAACCACAGTTTCGGTTTATAAAAACAATATCCTCCGCCATCTGGCAGTTATTCCTTTGGGTGGCAGCAATATTACCAAAGATATTTGCAGCCAGCAAATAGAAGAAGAGGATGCCGAAGAGTTGAAACTAAAATACGGTAACGCCTATATCGACCCGTCAAAAGATGAAGAAGAAACGCCCAACTATGCCATCGACGGAAAATGCAGTATTGAAGCCCACCTATTGGAAGATATTGTGGAAGCGCGTGTCAACGAAATATTGGCAAACGTATGGAATCAGATTGTGCTCTCCGGCTACGATGACAAATTATTGGCAGGAGCCATTGTCACCGGTGGTGCAGCCAACTTGAAAAATATGGAAGAAGCCTTCAGCAAACGAACCAAACTGGAAAAGGTGAGAATGGCAAAAGACTCCCAACTGAGCCTTAAAGGAGGAATTGAACTGAAAAAAGACGGAATGTCCAACACCATCATTGCACTGCTGGCTGCCGGAAAAGAAAACTGTTATCGCCCTGAATATCCGAGAGAACCGGCTCAGCCCATTCAAACCGGACTCTTTACCGAAGAAGGAGAAAGTGCAGAAGAAAAAAGAAGAAGACTGGCACAGGAAGCTGAAGAAAAACGCAGAAAGGAAGAAGCTGAAAAGCAACGCATTGCCGACTGCGAAAGCTTTATAAAGAAAGCCATCGAATTAAAGAATGCCGAAAAATATAAAGAAGCATTAGCTGCTTTGAGCAAGGCAGAACTACTGGATGTAGAAACCAAGAATGCTCAAATACGAGAATTGGAGAAAGAAATCAAGCAATTGAAAAAAGGCAGCAGCCTTTGGTCAAAGCTCGGTAAAAAAATTACCACACTCTCTGACGACCTGTTGAAAGAAGATTAAAAGAAACAAGTAAATTACATCACCTTATATAATATAGTAAGATTATGTCTGATGAAACTATAATGCCATTCGATTTCCCACAAGACAACCCGACTATCATTAAAGTAATCGGTGTGGGTGGTGGCGGCGGCAATGCCGTAAATCACATGTATAAAGAAGGTATTCACGATGTAACATTTGTAGTGTGCAACACAGACAATCAGGCATTGGCCGAATCGCCTGTTCCCGTCAAGCTGCAACTGGGTAAAGAAGGACTGGGGGCCGGAAATCGTCCTGCACGTGCACGCGAAGCCGCCGAAGAAAGCATCGAAGATGTAAAACATATGCTGAACGACGGCTGTAAAATGGTATTTATCACTGCCGGAATGGGGGGAGGAACCGGAACCGGTGCTGCACCTATCATTGCCAAAACAGCCAAAGACATGGATATCCTTACCGTGGGTATAGTAACTATACCCTTCTTGTTCGAGGGTAACCGCAAAATAGACCAGGCACTGGACGGTGTGGAGCAAATGAGCCAGCATGTAGACGCTTTGCTGGTCATCAACAATGAACGCCTGCGCGACATCTACTCCGACTTCAGTGTCATGAATGCTTTCGGAAAAGCAGACGACACCCTTTCTGTAGCAGCAAAAAGCATTGCTGAAATCATCACTATCCGCGGTACCATCAACCTCGACTTCAATGATGTGAAAACAGTATTGAAAGACGGTGGTGTGGCCATAATGAGTACCGGATACGGTGAAGGAGAAAATCGTGTGAGCCAGGCCATCAATGATGCGCTGCACTCGCCGCTGCTGAACAACAATGATATTTTCAACTCAAAGAAGATTCTGTTCAACATTTCTTTCAGCACCAAAAGCGAACTGATGATGGAAGAGATGAACGAAGTGCATGATTTCATGAGTAAGTTTGGCAAAGATGTGGAAACCAAATGGGGACTTTACATCGACGAAACTCTGGAAAACAAAGTGAAGTTCACTGTACTGGCAACCGGCTTCGGCATCAAAGACGTACCGGGCATGGACAACATGCTCAACAAACGCACCATCGAAGAACAAAAGAAGCTGGAAGAACAAGAAGAAGAAGAACAGCGCAAGGATGAACGCCGTGGAGACTACTACGGTCGCGACACTTTCAAAAACAGTAACAAGAAAAAACGCCACAACATCTATATATTCAGTCTGGAAGACCTTGATAATGATGACATCATCAGCATGGTGGAAACAACTCCCACTTATCAGCGCACCAAGACCGTGCTTGAAAGCATCCAATCCAAAGCCATAGCCGAAGAAGAGGAAACATTCAATAACAACGATACCGAAAACGGTGGCATAACAATAACATTTTAACAACTAAAATTATAGAGAATATGGATTTATTTGACGTAATCAGCAACGATATCAAAGAGGCTATGAAAGCCAAGGATAAAGTGAAATTAGAAACTTTACGCAATGTGAAGAAATTCTTCCTCGAAGCAAAAACCGCTCCGGGAGCCAATGATACACTGACCGATGATGCTGCTCTGAAAATTATGCAGAAATTGGTAAAACAAGGCAAAGACTCTGCTGCTATTTACACCGGACAAGGCCGTTCCGATCTGGCAGAAACCGAACTGGCCCAGGTAGCCGTTATCGAAGCCTATCTGCCGAAACAGATGGGGGCCGAAGAATTGGAAGCTGCTTTGAAAACAATCATTGCAGAAGTAGGCGCAACCGGCCCGCAAGATATGGGTAAGGTAATGGGCGTGGCTACCAAGCAACTGGCAGGCAAAGCAGAAGGTCGCGCCATTTCCGCTAAGGTAAAAGAGCTGTTGGCATAAAGTCTTTAAACAGCATAGAAAAAAGACGGAAGCGTTTGCCTAAAAGCGGCTGAAGTCTTTGAAAAAGGCAGAAGAGTTTTTCTGAAAAGACCTTGGTCTTGTGTAAGAAACACTCTTCTGTCTTTTTTATGGCCGGTTTGTATTCTTGGGGATTCAACATATCCAGCCGGCACCAGTCACCGGATGTTGTCTCCTCCGGTTTTCAAACGCTCTGCATATGTTTAGAACTCCCTACGTTGTTTCATCAGCCGGAATAAGCGTTTGCATCCCTTCGATTAAGCCTGTCTGTCAGTCGAATTACTACAGTCTTCGGCAGTGGACTGTATAGTCCGTTACCGTAGACTGTACAGTCCGTTACAGTGGACCGTACGGTCTGTTGCCGTGGACTGTAATAATCTTCCGTTTAAAAGACTTTGGCTGACCCTAAGAAACAGCTTACTCTTCCTTTGTCGGTGATATGACATATAAATCCCCAAGAATAATGACTGCCCCGTTTTCCTTTACTTCGTATTTGAATCCGCAGAAAAATATCGGTTTTCAGGCAAAGAGTTCTTTCAACACATCCAATGATTTAAGCAAAGGGAAATCAGGCAAATGCAAGCGATAATAATCATTGATAATGGTAAGACAACGGTTGCGCTCTGCGCGACTCATGGCAAAAAGGTGCATCGTCTCATAATTCATCCGCATCAGAATATTAATACGAGAAGCCTCATCCGGCTTCAGAAATGCCCCATGCGAAGGCTGTATGGGAGTAAAACAAGCATTGAGCAAATCAAAGAAACATCCCTCATCATAATCTTCTGTATTAGGATAGAGACCGAGAAAACGGGAAAAGCGCATCAAAAATACCAAATGAAAATTGGCAAACCCATGCTCACATCCATCCAACCAACGAATAGAATGCTCCAGATAAGCAAAAAGCGGCCTGTTCTCCGCCTCCTCACGCAATGCCCGATAAAGAAACTCGGCAAGAAACATGGCTATGGCCGATTTATAAGGGTCATAGGGCAAGGTATAAAACGGATACCATGATTTAGCCTCCTTAACAGGATAAAGGTTGGTATTCGGGCGATAGTCTGCCTCAAACTCCACCATGGCAAGAGGCTGAAAAAGCACTGACTTCACCGTCGACTTACGCGAACGGGGAATTTTCACCAGGAACGAAGCCCGCCCCGTGTGCTGCGTATAGATATCGACAATGTTCGAAGTATCATTATACTTTAGACTATGAAGTACGATTCCAACTGTTTTTTGCAACATATTCTTCCATTATTAAGCCTCTATCATGCACAAAAGTAGTCATTTTCGGGTAAAACGAACAAAAAACTAAAAAAAATCACTCGAATGTTTTGGAGATTAAAAAATAGTTTCTACCTTTGCAACCGCAAAAGAGAAAAACACTCTCCGACGCAAACGCCAAGCTAAGGCTGGCAATTAAAGGCCCGGCCCCTTCGTCTATCGGTTAGGACGCAAGATTTTCATTCTTGAAAGGGGGGTTC
>ERZ1694708.118-NODE-118-length-48958-cov-12.455248_pt1 | contig 48958 bp, 49 predicted proteins | sample MGYA00581714_ERZ1694708 | MGnify/ENA primary metagenome ERZ1694708 (study PRJEB42213, sample SAMN07424259) | human gut metagenome | biome: ENVO:00009003; feature: ENVO:2100002; material: ENVO:00002003 | host: Homo sapiens | place: USA | collected 2014 ...
GATGAAGTGCCCCTTTAACACATCCTATTTTAACTGCACTAAAAAAGCAGATGTCGCCAAAATAACGGCCCCTAATTATAATTCCTATAAAACCCTAAGTACCAATGGAACAACTTATACTGTTGGCTCAGGAACTCTCTCTGGCTATTCTTGCGGGTGGGCATTTTTTGACAGTAGAAATACAGGAGAAAGCCATTGGTATATAAACAATAAAGAAGTAGGCATGCAACAGGGGGTTGGCGGAAATTTTGCTTCTTTTAACAGCGCTATGTTTTTCGTTACCTCTAACGATAGCTTTAAACTGAAAGGAGGCGCATATCAAGATTATCTACGTTTTTACCCTTGCAAAGGTTTTTAAAACTAGGCCCCTCCGCGGAGGGGCTTAATTCTAGCGTTTTTCTAAAATACAGACAAAGAAACCGTCTGTCCGGGTCAACAGCGGATTCATTCGCAGCATAAAATCATCCTGTCCGGGATAGCGTCCGTCCAGCTTATCTTCCCACAAATGCCGCAGATTAACCGGTGCCGCATCGGCATGACGTGACAGAAAAGCTTCAATAATATCTTCATTTTCATCCCGTAAAATCGAACAGGTAATATACACGACCCGCCCGCCTCGGCGGATATGATTAAACGCCTTTTCAAGCAGTTCCGCCTGTGTCTTGTTTAGTTCCTTTAAGGTTTCCGGTGTCAGGCGATATTTGGCATCCGGGCTGCGTCGCCAGGTTCCGGTTCCCGAACAGGGAGCATCAACCACAAAACGGTCATAATCCCTGTCTCCGACTTCTTTGATAATTTCCAGATTTTTCACATCCAGCCGCACCGCCCGTTCCTTGACCGCTTCCAAGCGGCTTCGGTTAATATCATGAATCTGTATTTTTCCCTGCCTGTTCATCAGAAAAGCCATTGTCAGGCTTTTGCCGCCGGCACCGCAGCAATAATCGATTATTTTATGTTCCGGTCGCACATCGGCCAAAATTGCCGCCAGCTGGGAGGCCTCGTCCTGAACTTCAATCACCCCTTCTTTATAAGCAACGCAATTATTCAGATTCACCCGCTCGGCAGAGCGAATGCCTATGGGAGAATAAGGCGTCGGCACAAAATAAAGCCCCTCTCCCTGCAACTGCTCGATAACCCGCGCGCGGCTTCCTTTGTTAAGCCGCAAATCGGCGCTTGCAGGCTCATTCAGGGCTTTCAGCAGATGAATGTCTTTCACTTTGTCAAACAACCAATCCGGACACTCGGCTTCCACGGCAGCCGGATAGACTTCTTCATTGCGCCGTTTCAGCCATTCTTTTTCTTCTTTTGACAACGGAGCCAATCCATATTCGCCGCCACACAGCAAATCAAAATCCTCATCTTGCAAATAGGTCAGCAAAACCCGCCGCGGCTCGTCTAAACCGGCATCAAATACCAGTTTGCGGCGGTTGCGGATAATTTTCCAAACCGTCTCGGTAATAAAACGGCGGTCTTTCGAGCCGATATATTTACGCTCTCTGACATAAGCATTGATAATATTGTCCGCCGGTATTTTGTCTTTAAAAATCTCGCTGATCAATTCCCAAACAGCCTGATACTGTGCACCTTTCTGCATCTCACGTCTCCTTTGCCTCTTTTATACAACAAAAACCGCAAAAATCATCACATTTTTGCGGTTTTCCCTTGCCTTAAAACAAAATACTGTATTTGGCATCAAATTTCATGCCGTGCGGCATATAGCGGCGGATAGTTTTCTTGTCATAAAGCATAAACAGCTTTCCGAACAAAGAAACCCCTTTTCGCTGCCATGATGACAATTCCTCATTTTCCGAAGGAATCATAAAAAAGGCCGTTCGCACGCTTTTGCGATATTGCCCGCCCGGACCGGCCAAATTACATTCGACTTCACCCGAAAAAGGAACATATTCGTAACACCTGCCCGCACCGGAATGTTTCTTTTTAAGAAAGATAACCCACACCAGCGGACAGCTAAGGCTGTGCAGCAATCTGATTTTATGAACTTCCGCCCGTAATTCCTGCGGCAGCAGCGCCAAAACATCACTTTCGGAGATACATCTTTTCTTTAACAAAGAAGCATCATCAATCTGATAATTAATTTCCATAATAACTAAAATTAAAAATTTGCAATTGGCCTAACCTTAGCGTTTCGGCACAAAATGTCAAGTTTTAACTGCCGGCGGCGATCAGATTCTTCACCAGCAGCGACGGCGAAGCCACCGAGCGCTGCGACAAATCCAAATCATTGCCGACGGCTTCAATGTCTTGCAGAAAATCATAAATATTGCCGGCAATCGTAAACTGATTTAAGGCTCTGCCGATTTTGCCCCCGACCACTTCAAAACCTTCCGCACCGATTGAAAAATCACCCGAAACCACATTCATTCCGGCGCCAAGCCCGTTCAGCTTATCAATATAAACGCCGTCCTCCAGCTTTTGCAGCAATTCCTCCGGCGAAGACATGCCGTTTTTCAGATAAAGGTTAAAAAACACCGGATGCAGCCCGCCGCCGCCGTTTCCCGTCGTCACGGTTTTATGCTTGTCGGCCAATGCCAAACCGTAAACAAATCCCTGCAACACCCCGTCGGAAACCAACTCCTTATATTTTGTCGGCACGCCCTCACCGTCAAAAGAAACCGTTGCCAAACCGCCTTCCAGCCAGGGATCGTCAACAATGCTGACCAACGGAGAAGCCACCCTTGTGCCGACTTTGCCTTTCAGCTTCGTTGCCCCGGTATCCAAATGATAACTGGAAAAAATCGAACACATGGCTTCCAGCAAATCTCCGGCAACTTCCCGCTCAAAAACCGCCCGCACCGGGCCGGATTTGACATCTGCCGCATTCAGGCGCGACAACAGCCGCGGAACTGCTTTTTCCACCATTGTCCGCGGATCAAAATCCTGCGGACGATTAAAACAAACGGCCTCGGAATCGGTTTTGACGATATCGCCCTCTTTGGCGCTGAGATAAATATAAGCATAAGCGCGGTTTGTCTCCCGGTTCAGATTAAGCCCCAGCGAATTACGGATTGTCAGCGTCCGACGCCCTTCGGCCAGACAGGTTTTAATCACTTTATTGATTCGTCCGTCAGCCTCATAAGCCAAACGCTCCAAATCTTTCAAAAAGCGGATTTTGTCAAGCTCCGCCAGTTCTGCCAAGGGTTGATAAGGCACAACCTGGTGATAATCACCACTGCCGTCGTGAAAGAAAAACGTTTCTTCCGTATCAACCGCCCGCGCATTGGCCAAAGCCTCATCGACAACCAGCGGAATCTTTGCTTCGTCAAAATCAGCCGTTTCAAAACGGCCTTTTTTGCCATCCTGCAAAACAACCAGCGACACGCTCTCTGAAGAATTGTCCCGGGCATCGCTCACTTTTTGTTCATAGACCTGCAAAGCGGCATTGGCCTCGCATTGATAACGGATTTCAAATTTATCAATCCCTTTGGCGCGGCAGGCCTGCTCCAATTTATCCAGATAAGCTTCAATCATCACTTCTGCCCTCCGACCGTCATTTCCTTAACCCGCAGCGTCGGCTGCCCGTTGCCCACCGGCACGCCGCCCGAAACCGAACCGCAGATACCGCAGCCGCCGACGGCCAAATCGCTGCCCACCATGTCAATATTCATCAAAACCTCCGCTCCGGTGCCGATAAGTTTTGCCCCTTTCACCGGCTTGGTAATTCGGCCTTTTTCAATCAGATAAGCCCGATTGACCGAAAAGTTGAACTCTCCGCTCTGCGGCTGAACCGAACCGCCTTTTATCTGCGCCACATAAATTCCGTAAGGCGTTGAAGCAACAATTTCTTCCGGATTGTCTGTTCCCGCCGCCACAAAGGTATTGGTCATCCGCGAAGTAGGCACATAGGTATAATCCTGCCGACGGGCGCTGCCGGTTGCCGCCATTCCCATTTTACGGCCGTTAAACCGGTCAACCAGATAGCTTTTCAAAATACCGTTTTCAATCAGAACATTCCGCTGCGTTTTATGTCCTTCATCGTCCATATTGATTGACCCCCAATGGTTTGAAAGCGTTCCGTCATCAATCAGTGTAACTTTTTCATTGGCAATCTGCGCTCCCAGCCGCCCGGCAAAAACCGAAGCGTTTTTCGCAACCGCCGTCGCTTCCAGAGAATGCCCGCAGGCTTCATGAAACAAAATGCCGCCGATTTCCGGACAGATGACGACGGGCAAACGCCCTGCCGGGCAATTTTCCGCCCGCAGCATTTCCACACTGTCTTTCACCAGTTCCGCCGCCAGAGCCTCAGCTTTGCCTGCATCAAACAATTCGCAGCCGCACATACCGCCCCGCGACCGGAAACAGGAAAATTTTTCCGAACCGTCTTCCGCAATCACGCTCAGCGAATAACGGGCATAACGGCGTTCGTCTTCCGCCCACAAGCCGTCACTGTTAGCCACCAGAACCCGGCGCTGTTTTTCCGACAAACCGACATCGGCCCGGCTGATCAGAGGACTCTCGGCATAAAGCCGGTCTGAACCGCGCCGCATAAAATCAATCAGTTCGCCGCGGCTTTTGCCGAACAAATCAATCGAAAATTTGTGATTATTTTCAAATCGTTGTTCGTTTAAGTTAATCTTTTTGATTAGCCTGTTTTCAGCTATTGCCGCCGCCGCTTTGGCCGCAGCCCTCATTAAGCCGGCTTCCGACAAATCATTGGTATAAGCATAAGATGTCAAATCGCCTTTAAACAGGCGGATACCCGCACCGCTTTCCAATCCTGAGGTTGCAGCATTAATCCGCCCGGCCCCCATGGACAAATGCAAATCTCGCCCCTGCTCGGCAAACAGTTCGGCAAAATCAGCACCGGTTTCCGCCGCCCGCAGCAAAACTTTTTCAACAATCGATTTATCTAACATCTGACCTTCCTAAAATTGACATACACAGACATATACGAGAATTCTTTCGGCCTGCATTTTCCGTATTAGATGACCATTAGACGAGTTTTTCCTAAAGAGCGAAATTCGAGGCAACCAATAAGATTTAAGAGAACTGACACCGCAGTGTACATAGAAGTATGTGATGATGGCAGTCGTTCGCAAAATCTGTATTAGCTGTCCGAAATCCGCCCTTTAGATTTGAATCCTTCGGCCACCAAATACTCTTCCGGCGACCCTGCCCGGCTCGCATCCGGCTTGCAGTGACTGACCTTGCGGAAATTTTTCTTGATGTCGGCCAGCAAACCGGCTTCCGCTCCGCCTTTAAACACCTTGGCTATAAAAATACCGCCCTCGGCCAAAACCTCCTTGGCAAACGTATAGGCAATTTCAACCAGAGCAATCGTTCGCAGGTGATCCGTCTGCTGGTGGCCGGTCGTATTCGCTGCCATATCGCTCATGACAATATCCGCTTCGCCGTCCAACAGTATTTTCAGCTTTTCGGCGGCTTCGTCTTCGGTAAAGTCCTGCTGAATAAGAGTTGCCCCCTCCACCGGTTGAGTTTCCAAAATATCAATGCCCACCACTTTGCCGGCTCCTTTGTTGCGCATCACGGCCACCTGTGTCCAACCGCCGGGCGCACAGCCCAAATCGACTATTCGCTTGCCTTTGCCGAGAAATTTATATTTTTCATCCAGCTGAATCAGCTTAAAAGCAGCTCGCGAACGATAACCCAGTCTTTTGGACTCTGCCACATATGGGTCATTCAGTTGCCGGGCCAGCCATTTATTGGACGATTTGTCCCGATATTTTGAAGTTTTCACCCGCACCGTCAGCTGATGGCGGCCCCTGACTTCCTTGGCCGATTTCGTCAGTTTACCCATGTGCAGCCTCCTCTGCCAACTCTTCAATTATGCCGTCTTTGGCGCTTTTCAACGAGGCCATAAGTTCAGTCAGCCCCAGTTCGTCATAAATTGTTTTGAAAATAACGCCGGCCGCCAGAAAAATCGGTGCCCGTTTGGAACCGATATAAACGCATTTTTCACGCTCTTCACGACTCATCGCGTTAATTTCCGCAATCACCCGATCCATATCGCAGACCTGCAAAACCTGCCCGTCTTCCCTCTCGCGCACATATTCGCCGCGCTGATGAATCCACGCCGACAAACGCAGCGGATTGCTTGAAGTTGCCACGGCACAGCATTTGTCTTTAAGCTGTTCGTAACCCGATTTGGCCTTAAAGTCATCGGTATAAGCTTTTACGACCTGGCGCAGCTTTTCCGCGCGCTCCTCGTCATAAATGTCCTCCAGCCGAAAAGTTTCCGCCGCATTCCGCGCGCCCCAAGGAATGGAAACCGTATAAAGAATTTTTTGTTCCGCATCATTGGTTGCCAGAGTAATCTCGGTTGAGCCGCCTCCCAGGTCATAGACAACCACATACGGGGCCAGCCCTTTGGAATTCATAACCGCACCTTTCAGATTTAACCTGGCTTCTTCCGCCCCGTCAATCACTTCCAGCTGCAAACCGCATTGCTCTGCCACGCGGCGCACAAAATCCATGCCGTTGCCGGCCATCCGGCAGGCAGCCGTCGCGACGGCCCGCACTTTACAGCAGTTATAGGCGCAAATATGCTTCTGAAAATCAGCCAGGGCCTCAAAACCGCGCTGCATGGCCGCCGGCGTAAAACGCATATCGGCAGCCATGCCCTCTCCTAAACGAACCGGCCGCGTATCCTTATACACATAATTTCGCTTTTCGTCGGCAATCACCAGACGGCAGGAGTTGGTTCCCAGATCGATTGCCGCAAAATACTTATTTGGCATGTGAATTTTCTCCTTTTTTAGCCTGTCTTCCCCGGTTATAAGGGTGCCGGTTATGGCGAAAACGCCGCCCCGCCGCGGGCGGATTATGTCCGGACTGCGCGTGCATCAAATCCAATAGGATTCCTTCACGAATGCCGCGGTCAGCCACCGTAATCTCCTCAATCGGCCAAAAAGAACACAGCCCTTCGATAATCGCACAGCCGGCCATGGTCAGATCCGCTTTCTGCGCACCGATACAAGGGTGCCTTTTGCGCCCTTCGTCTCCCAAACGCTTGATTTTCGCAATCGTCCGGTCAATATCCTGCCGGGTAATCGAAATGCCGTCAACCGCCGAACGGTTATAGCGGGTCAGATTCAAATGCACCGCCCCCAAAACCGTCACCGTTCCCGAAGTTCCAATAACCTGAATTTCCTGATTGCGGATAGCCTCGGTAATCTGATATTTGTCTTCAAATTCCTGCAAAATTTTGTGCGTCCGCTCAATAATCGTATCATAAGCCAGCGAAGTCATTTCCTTTTCCGGAAAAGCTTCCGAAATGGTTACCACCCCGTAAGGCAGCGAAACAAACCCCTCAATAAAAGTTTTGCCGCTGTTGGTTATCCGTGCCAGCGAAATTTCGGTTGAACCGCCGCCGATATCAAACACCAGCGTCCGTTTAATGCTGCGGTTAAGTAGCGGAATACAGCCGACAACCGCCAGCCTTGATTCCTCTTTGGAAGAAATAATTTCCAGATTAAGCCCCGTCTCTCGCTTGACCAACTCCACAAATTCAGAGCAGTTTTTAGCCCGCCGGCAGGCTGCCGTCGCCACAAAACGCGAACGATAAATCGGGGCATATTCGTTAATCACGCCGGCACAGACTTTCAAGGCTGCCACCGTCCGTTTGATTGCAGGACGCGACAGTTCGTTATCTTTGATAATCCCCTCGCCGAGGCGGGTGATTTTGGAAAAAGTTTCCACAATTCTGAACGCAGCCGGGGTCGGCGTCGCAATCACCAGACGGCAGGAATTAGTCCCCAAATCAATCGCCGCAAAATTGCGCTGCTGTACCTGACTGTTTGCATTTGTTGGCCCTTTTTCCTTGTTCTTATTGTTTTTGCGGTACCATTTTTGCATTGAATCTTCAATTCTGTCTCAAATTTTCAAGTTAAGTCAGTTATAACCTGCTTTTAGACGGCATACAATCTTTTTTTTCAACAATCAGAAATTATTTGCCGCACAAGAAAAAAGCCTGAATTGGGGATCAGGCTTTTTCGTCGCTTTAGAGAACTTTTATTCCGGATACAACTCGGCCCGGACGACCTGACGCAGCTCGTCAATACAAACCAAACCGCGTTTCTGATCCTGATAATACCAGTAAACCCAGCCGTTGCATGCCGGCGCATTTTGAGCGGCAGCGCCGACCTGATGAATTGAGCCTTCCATTTTTTCGCTCTTAATGGTTCCGTCGGAACGAACCGCCGCACAATGTTTTTTATTTGCATCATAAAGAATATCGCCCGGAGACAGTAATCCGCGCTCGACCACGGCCCCGAAAGGAATACGCGGCTGACGCTTTTTCGCGCTGAATTCCAGACACAGCTCGTTGTCAACTCTTTCAACCGCGTCAATCCGCTCCTGAGCGCCTTTAACATAAGTCGCATCACGCTCAATACCGATAAAATGACGTCCCAGCTTTTTGGCTACCGCACCGGTCGTTCCCGTTCCGAAGAACGGGTCAAGCACCACGTCGCCGACATTGGACGAAGCCATAATCACGCGATACAACAGCGCTTCCGGCTTCTGGGTCGGATGCAGCTTATTGCCGTCTTCGCCTTTCAGGCGTTCCTTGCCGGTGCAAAGCGAAATCTGCCAGTCGCTGCGCATCTGCGTATCGTCATTCAGCGCTTTCATCGCTTCATAGTTAAACGTATATTTTGATTTCGGATTTTTTACCGCCCAAATCAAAGTCTCATGGGCATTGGTGAAACGGGTTCCCTTAAAATTCGGCATCGGATTGGTCTTGTTCCAGATGATGTCGTTCAAAATCCAAAATCCCAAATCCTGAAGAATATAACCGACCCGGAAAATATTGTGGTAGGAACCGATAACCCAAATGGCGCCGTCGTCTTTCAGTATCCGGCGGGCGGCCGTCATCCATTCCCGGGTATATTTGTCATAGGCGGCCAGAGATTCAAAACTGTCCCATTCTTCATAAACCCCCGACACATTGGTATTGTCGGGGCGGGTCAAAGCATCGCCGAGCTGAAGATTATACGGCGGATCGGCAAAAATCAAATCAACCGAGTTTTCTTCCATCTGATTCATAATTTTAATGCAGTCATCATTAATGATTGTATTAAGAACTTTTTTGGTTTGGATACTGCTCATTTAACTTCAACCACTTTTCTAAGGTTTGTTATTCCAATGAGCCCAGTATGGCCGAGAGATAGTTATAAATTTATTAACAAGAATCAAAATTTATCCCCCTCGGAATCAAAAAAATTGCAGGCTATTGATAACCTGCAATTTTTTATTTTCACTTTTTCTAATTCGGCAGCCCGCCGCCTTTGAGAGACTGCAAAACCATATTCCGGTAAAGCTCATCCTCATCATTTTCCCTCTCGCGGAAAACGATTATCGGCGCCAGCCCGTTAACCTGCAGGGCTCCGATAACCCGCACGGACATCTCCGGAGAAAGCACCGCCTGCTGACACAGCAAAAGCCAGCAGAAAGCCGCCTGAATAAACGCCGTTTCAAGATTCTCATCGCGGATATATTTGGCCAAACCGCCGACGGCAACCAACATCGGCGCCGCTTCGATAACAAAGTCGTCGGTCATATCATCAGCCTCCAATGCCGCCGTAAAATTCATAAACTCCTGCAGCAAAGCCAAAACCTCATCTTCAAAACAATCGCGGTAAAAAGCAAATCTTGCCTTCAGCTCCGACAGGGAAATCTCTTTCCAGACAACGCCTTCCGAACGCCCGGCCAACAGCCTGAGCAAATTTACCGTCCGCTCGTCGGCTTTATCCTGAAAGATGTCTTCAATAACCAGCGAAACAAGCGTCGCCTCGCAGGTAAGCGCTCTCATTTTTTCCGATTTTGTATCCATAATATGCTAATTTAAAGGATTATAATTATGCTTCTGAAGCTCAACGCAGCCCATTCCCTTAAATTCCATAATACTGGCAAACAGAATGGACAGCGCCTCCTTTGAAAAACGAACCCTGCCGCGCGGCGGCACCAACAAGGATATCCAGCCCTCAGCCACATCCGTCAGCTTTTCATCGACTTCGGGCGACTGCAGATAAACGGCTAAATGTCCGAGTTCGCTGCACAATTCGGCAAAAATAAAAACATCTTCATCGCGAATGTCCTGCGGCCGGTTCTCTTTGCACATCACCTGTAACGCACTGCCGATGCGCAGGATTTCTTTTTTCAAAAAATGCCTGACGGTCAGCCAAATCTGTTCCGAATTCCGCGGCAGTTTCTGCAATTTCCACTCAGCGGCAAAGTCCGTACCCATTTCCGCCGACAACAAATCCAGCCAAGGCTTAACCTCGCTGAATTCCGCCTGATTCAAAATCATCTGGGCCGTTTCCTTAAAAAGAACAACCCGGCGTTTCAGTTTGAATAAAACCTGTTTCATAATAACTTGAGTTTTAGGATAATTTAACAAATTAATAGATTTATGCCGACACTATAGACATAAACCCGTTTTTTGTCAATCATTGATATCCGCAGAGCCTTTTTCCGTCATAAATGCCTGTATCGGCTTATATGATTTGCGGTGCTGCGGCGTCACCCCGTATTGCTTCAAACTGGCAATATGCGCAGCCGTTCCGTAACCGGCGTTTTTCTCAAAACCGTAATAAGGATACTTCTGTGCCAGTTCCGCCATCAAGCGGTCACGATAAACTTTTGCCACGATTGAAGCTGCCGAAATGGAATAAGACTTCGCATCGCCCTTAACCACCGTCTGCGCGGCGCAGTTAAACCGGCGCGGTTTCTGATTGCCGTCCACCAAAGCCAGTTCCGGAGGAGTCTTCAGCCCTGCTCTGGCTCGTTCCATCGCCATAAAAGTTGCATTCAGAATATTATATTCGTCAATTTCCGCACAGCTGGCCTCACCGATGCCGATTTCGACTTTGCCGTTTTTTTCTTCCTCAAACAACAGGTTATAAAGCTTTTCTCTTTTTTTGGCTGAAAGTTTTTTTGAATCATCCAAACCGCTCAGCAAATCAGGATGCAGATTGCGGTCTTTGATAATGACGGCTCCGGCAACCACCGGACCGGCCCACGGTCCGCGACCGGCTTCGTCAATTCCGCAGACAATGCCGCGGCATTTGTCTTCCCATTCAAAATCAGGCATGTCAATTCTCCAGCATTTCCAAAACTTCTTCCCGGCAGAAACGCACAAACGGTTCCTCAAAATGATAACCGGCTTTGGTAAATTTTGCAAATTTATCCATATACAAATAGTTTTTACACGGGAAATTATCGGTATAAACTTTTATATTTTCGTTGCATTTTCCGACAGTTCCGTTAAAAACCGCCAAAATGAGTTTAAACTTTTTACGGCCGCAGCGGGTTTGAATAAAATCATACAGTTCATTAACTTTTGCCGTGTCAACGCCGCCCATGTCATGGCATACCAGCAAACAGGGCTTGTCATCGTCCAAAGCCGCCCAAAGGTTGGCAATCCGTTTCCGGTAGCGATCCACAAAAAAATCCCTGTCATTCTGTTTGTCATGAATGAACTTAATACCGTCGGACGGATTAACCCAATAACCGTTTTTCTCATCAAATTCAACCGCATCAAAATATCCTTCAAAGTGATTCTTCAAATATTTGACCACAACCGGAAGCGGGTGTACAGACAAATCAAACGGCATCGACAGTTCTCCTTCCGCCTTGCGGGGTTTCAGCCCCCACAAATTAAGCGTCATCCGCGGAAAGCAATTGGTTCCCAGAGAAATGACATGAAAATTTTGCCGCGGCAACGACAAATTAAGCGCCGCCGCCTGCTCAAAACGACGGGTATAAATATATTTTTCGGTTCTAAACAAGGCATTCAGCGCTTCTTCAACCTCCAAACGGGCTCTCTTGCGCCGTTCCCTTCCCAAAACCGGAATGGTCAAAAGCCGGGAAACGCTTTTCAGAAACTTCATTATCAGACCTCAAACAAAAAATGTTATTAGTCAGAAAATACACGTTTCCCTTACCTGAGTCAAAGATTAAACTGAATTAATACCACGCTAATGCCAGGGTTTGCAGCCGCAGTAATCCTGATTATACAGGTTCAGCTCTTTAATCAGGGCACTGCGGCGCTCCTGCATACCGCCCTTCCGCCCCTCAATCTGAACATAAGGAACCCCCGTCTCTTCGGAAGCTCTGGCTGCCGCCTGGTTTACCTGAGCCAGATTTTTATAGCGCGAAACGCCTAACACAGAGGCCACACCGTCATAACCGTTTGCTTTGGCATATTCCATCACCCGTTTCAGCCTCATATAAAAACAAAGCGAACAGCGTGCTCCCCTCTCCGGCTCATTTTCCAAGCCCGCAGTCAGAGCACACCAGCGCTCATTGTCATATTCAAGCTCAATAAACGGAATATCGTAAGCCTCGCAAACCCGCTTGTTTTCATCACGGCGTTTGCAATATTCCGCTTCGGGACGGATATTTGGATTATAAAAGACAACTTCGGCCAGCACCTTGTCCCGTGCCAGTTTTTCAACCACCGCACAGGAACAGGGCGCACAGCACGACAACAATAAAATCCCTTTGCTCATCAGCGATTCCTTCATCAAAAACATCAGAGCCATATTAGCGCGATAATTTATTTATGCCACAAAATATTTCTCAGTATTATTTCCCTTTAAGAAATTTGCGCACCTGTTTTAACTTAGATTTCAACTTCTTGCGTTTTTCCTTATAATGCTTACGTAACTTGCCTAAAGTAATTTTTGAAAGCAATTTACAGCGATAATAATTAAAACGGTTTTTTGAATAATTAGCAAGATTAATCAATTCAGAAAACGGCATATTGCTAGCTAAATTTAATTGTATACTTCTAAACAACAGTTCTTCATAAAAAGGTGTTCTACGGGCATAATACCAAAAAAGTTTTGATTCTTGCAAACATGGATAATTTAATGGCTTAAAATTTTGCCCTGTAAAATGTATTATATAAGGCTGTTTTCTAGCATTTTCATATTTACGATTATAAGGTGCACCAATGTGGCAATAATACTGCTTATCCATAAAAAGAATATGCCATGTATAATTCCAGTTTTGTTTAATAAACACTACATTTTCCTGGCATACTGAATTTAATATATCCTGATCAACAAATTGTGGTGTTTTAACTTCTTTTAAACGTTCGAGCAATTTTTGTTGAATTTTATCTTCTCGCCATCTTTTCAAATTAACAATCATTACACCAGCTTGAAAATAATTTTTTATATTTTTAAGCCCTAATATTCTGGTAAAATAATCGGAATATTTTTCTCCATATAAATTAGACGATCGAATAATCTCACAGTCTCTGGTTACCCCAAGGTAATTATTACCAATATCTATCGTAAATAATTCAGCCACATCTTTCTGCACAAGCGTATCAGCGTCAATGTAGATTATTTTATCTAAATTGGAAAATAATTGGGACAAGAAAAAACGATAATAAGTTTCAATTGAAAAATGAAAGCTTAAGGTAAAATCGGTTTCGTATTGTTTTTTATACTCAGATACATTAATCAAAAAAATTCGGATATTTTGTCGTTGCAGCTCTTCTAAATATCTTTGATTTTCTTTTGATATATCTGAATAAAGAATATATATATTGTAGCTATTCGCTATACTGCTATGTTGTATTAGCGATACAATACTAATATAGGTAAATGGTACATAAGCATCATTACACGAATAAACTATAGAAATTTTCTGCATAAGTTTTTTATCTCTATAAGAATCTAATATTGTTTAATTATCACTTTCTGCTATTAATAACAGTCCTGCCAATATAGCTGTATTAGTAGGTTTAAAAATTTTGAATCTGTATCCCAAATTCAAATTTTCAATCAAAGATTTAATACAAAAGAAATCATCGGCATTATGATAAATACTAATTAACAAAGTCGGTCTTTGTGTTTGTATTGTTTTTTGAGCACCGTGTAGAACTTGTTGTTCAAAACCTTCCACATCAAGTTTTATCAAACCTACTGATAACTTATTTTTTTCAACAAATTTATCAATACTAATAGTTTCTATACTTTCCATTTTGTTGGACATATAGCTATTTGATACAATAGCGCTAGCTAATCCGTTGGGAGAAAATGTATACTTATTACTATCAGCACTTAGTCCCATTTGCAAAGGTACTATTCTAGCAGCATTATTCAAATCAATAGTTCGTTTTAATAACTGATAGTTTTCTTTTTCAGGCTCAAAAGCATATACTTGACCATTAGTATATTCCTGCAAAAGAAGAGCTGAATCACCAATATATGCTCCACCATCTATGATATCTTTATTATAAAATTTCGATCTATTCACTAAATTAAGACCATATTTTTCATAAAAAACATCAATTTCAAAATCATCTTTTGGCAAAAGGTAATGCTTATAGCTATATATATGATCATCAATTTTTAGAATATTTTGCCAAAAGTCTTTCTTTATATTATTTATGAAAACTTTTTCTTTTGCCGTATATAAATCTATAGGCTGATAATTAACTTTTTCTACCAGTTCAATACGTTTTAATATTTTTGTAATTATACTTTTTGAATTATCATCCAGACCATTAAACAACCTTAAAAAATTTTCTTTATTGGCCATTTGTTTATAATCTATTGAAAATTTTTTAAGATTTTTAGCTTCATACTCATTATAATATAAAGCATCAGTAACATCTCCAAATTCATTAATACGGTTCATTAACAATGGGATATTATCTTCCAAACAAGCTTTTTCAACTTTCCATGAACATAACTTTATATAATTTATCTTTTCGTTCAATTCTGCGATTTGTTTATCAATCCACCAAACTTTTGAGTTAACATAATTGATTGATGATGGTTTAAATGGTTTGATTTTTTTGAATTTAAAAAAAGTACATTTGATTGTTATGAAATCTTCAGTTTCTGTTCTTTTATATAAAAAGTCTTTTATTTTTGTTTTTATATAAAATAATTTATATGGAGAATGCAAAAGATTTTTAAAATAACAATTCACAAAAGGATGGTAGCGTTTTAATTCTCTGAATCCTTCTTCTTTCCATGGTTTTAAATGGCTATTATAATGTACTATCACAGGGTCATTTTTAGCCCACCACATTTGTTCTGGGGTATAAATGCTCTTTGCACAAGTTCCTGGTCTCCATAAATCAATTTGAGCATTATACCTTGGATCAACCCAAACTATTTTATTTTTAAATGTATAATTTAAAATATCTTGATCTACATAAACAATTTTGTCTTTCAATTTTTCTGTATTTGCAAATAATAAATCAGCAATACCATCTTCTACTAATTTTCTGTTGTTTAATAACAACATACCAGCGTTAGACACAATAGGTACTTTTATTTTCATCTTATTTGATGCATCAACATAAAATTCTTGAACCGCAGCGGCATAATTATTACCTAATTCTGTGTTCCATAAATTACTCAATGATTTTCTAATAATCATATCACAATCAAGATACAGTACTTTATCATATTCTGGTTTTAATTGTGGAATAATATAGCGAAAATAAGTTTGTACAGGAACGTGGGCACAACCTTCTCCCTTAGGACATCTTTTTTCAAATTCATAAGCATCAATTCGAATAAATTCAACAGAGATATTCTCTCTTTCTAACCTTTTGATTCTTTTCTTATTTTTTTTACTTATATCATTTTCTAAAACGAAGAAATTGATTGTATCAAAATTTCGCATTGTTCTGACAACAGATGTCATCGACACACACATTTGCGGTGCAATCTTGTTATTTCCAGCATAACAAATATTCATTTGCTCTGCTTTTATATTACGATTTGCAAGATATTCATATATTTGTTCCCGAGAAAAAATATCATTATTTTTTGTGGCTATTTCTAAAAAACCTGCGATAATATTAGAACACATTCCTGTTAACTGAGGATAAGCAGTGTTTCTCGATAACTTTTTTGCTTTTGACATTGAAAAGAATAATCGCCACATTTTATATCTGGCTATACGAGCTGTTTCATTTTGCTTATTTTTTGTTGTGTTGCTGGATGATACTCGAGTATGACCAACTCGATATTTCAACAGAATTTCTTGAAGATTTGCTATTTTACCACCCGCTAATATAATATCGACCCATAGAGCGGTATCTTCTGCATATATGTTTTTTGCTTTGTATCCTACTTTATTATTTAACAAAAATGATTTTCTAATCATTACTGTTGGATGACACAATGGACATTTATAAAAAGCATCTAATGCTATATCTTCTGGTTTAAAGCTACAAACCCAATTTTTAACTGGTGTATTGTCAGCTCCAAATATTTCAATGTTTGTTCCCAGAACAGCAATATCAGGATTGTTATCTAAAAATTTTACTTGGGTTTCAAATCTTGTTGGCATGGATATGTCATCATCGTCCATACGTGCTATATATTCTCCCTTGGCTAGCTTACACCCTAAGCGTAAGCCATAATTGTAGTGCATGTTTTTCTTGTTTCTAATATAAATAATACGAGAGTCCTTTTGAGCTTGCTCTGTTAAGTATTCTTGCGTACCATCATTAGAACAATCATCAATTACTATTAATTCAAAATCTTTAAATGTTTGATTTAAAATAGATTGGAGAGCTTCTTTTAACATATTGCAGCGGTTATAAGTTGGCATAATTACTGTAATTTTAGGTGAATCATTATTTTTCATTATTTCTCTCCATTTTTCCAATATTATCAATAATGTTTTTACAAATGTCTTTTTTATAGTAAAAAAATTTTTGATTAATTTGCTTATAAGAATATTCTAACTCAAAATTTTTCTTGGCATATTTCTCTACCAGAGAGATTATGTCTTCAATATTGTCACAATAATTATACATGGTTTCTTGCTCGAGTTTTATTGCATATTTTTCTTCATCATGCTCCCATTCATTAAGCACCGGATTATTTTTATCTGGAGTATAAAAGATAATCGGCGTATCAAGGAACATTGGATCAAAAATCATAGAACTACGATCTGTCATAACTATACTTGCTTGCCGAATATGCTTGCTTACCTCTTGCATATCTATAAATTTGACATCTGGAGCATAAAAGGCAAATAAAGGTATTTTTGCATTATCTATTGCGGCATGATGAATACCAACTTCTATTTTTACATTATATTTTCGGCATATTTCGTGCAATTTCTTATCTCTAATCAATGTTTGTATGCCACTAATATAAGTTGATTTTGCCGGATGGAAATTCTCCTCTTTTTGTTGCCTTTGTTTGATAAATTGACTATCTAATGATCCTCTCCATGTAAAAAATATTAATAATATTTTTTCTTTAACTTTTTCTTTTTTTAACGTATCCCAACGACACATTCCTCCCTTAATCATTCGTTGATATGGCCAATTGGCTTCATGATAAATTTCTTTTTCGAAATCATTACTAATAACCATAATATTAGACAAATCAGAATGATACATATTGTATGCACATTTTTTTAGGTATGTAACACCATGGTTAACATAAACATCTGTAATATAATTATTTTTCTTCAGCTTTTTATCTGACCAACTGCCGTTTTTATAATTATATAAGAATGGCTTAATAATAACTTTTGTTCGTAACAATGTAAAAAAAAGTGTATCAAAAATATTTTTATTACTATTTTTGATTGCTACAATGTTCTTAACTTGATTATTATCTTTAAGTCTTTTATAGAAAGGGGAATCTTTCCTAATTATATATTTGCTTCTGTATCCACTTTTTTGAAGATATTGAAACATTGTCCAACCATCTATTGGTTCGGCATCCTTTTCATATAAATTATCCCATGTTATATATGTATCTTTGGGAAAGATAGGCTGCAATATTTTAAATAAATGGTAAAACATTATTATTTCCCTATATATTGTAAAAATAATTGTGCTAAGTTTTTGAGCCGTTTTTCAATAAAAATATACATTGCCAACGAAACAATTAATAAACATACCCAATATATCAAAATCTGCATTTCTTTTGTTAAACTGTTATAACAAATATTATTAAATAACACTGATGAAACAACTGGATGAAACAAAAAGATACAAAAACTCAATTTTCCTAAATCAGTTAACAATGTAAGATTAAAAATTTCACAAATATATCCCTTATTAATTAGCAAAGATAAAATCACGAACACACTTGCTATTGAAGTTAAAATATGCAAATATGTATAGTAATATATATCATTAAGTACTGCATATTGCGTATTTATATTTCGAAATGAAAGTTGCGTACAGAATAGTAAAAATAAACTTAACAGTAATAAAATAGAATTAAATTTAAATAATTTATTCTTTCTTAAATCCTTCCAATTTTGTTGATGCTTTATTACATATTTTCCCAATATCATTCCAATGCTAAATTGAAAGATATGTGCGATTGGATTAAACCATAAAAAGGCTGATGTGGTTATCTTATTTTGAGATAAATATATATTAGCGTTATTATCATTTAAATTTAAAATTAACAGAGAAATCAATACTAAAACGGTATAAGGAATTATTGATAACAACACTAACCTAACACAGCAATTTGTCTTCTGTTCATTACAAATATCCAGCAAATAAGGAAAAATTAGTCTTAAAAAGATTTCTGCAGAAACAAACCAACCGATTGCTGTAATACCAAAATAGAAATGAGGATACGGAACAAAAGCCTGAATTCCTAATATTACACTAATTGTTTCTGAGGTTGTTGGTACCCCCATCCAAAAATGAGATGATCCTACCATTATAAAAAATGCAAGAATACTAACCCAATAAAGTGGATATATTCTAGTCAAACTAGAAATTACGTATTTACGAAAATTAAAATTTTGATAATAATTATAAAATAAAACAAATCCAGATAGGACAAAAAACAAACTAACAGAACTATCACCTAAAGAGATATTTTTCTGCATCCAACAGTCAGGAGAAAAACGATATAATGTATGATGTAAAACAACAAAAATTGCACATATAAGACGCAAACTATCTAATTGTTTGAAATACTGTTTATTCATTTATGTATTCCTTATGCAAATTTGTAACACATCTTTTCTCATATCTTAAAATCTCCGATTAATTTCCCAATTCCAGGCGGTTTGGATAATGTCTTTGATATTGGTATATTTTGGTTGCCAACCTAATATCTCTTCAGCCTTGCGATTGTCGGCAAAGAGTCTGGCTGGATCTCCGGCGCGGCGGGCACCATATTCAATCGAACATTTCTTACCACTGACTTCTTCTGCTGCCGAAATAATCTCTTTAACACTGGTTCCGACACCTGTACCTAGATTTATGCATCCACTATAATCTTGCAGTTTTTCAACTGCCAAACGATGTGCCAAAGCCAAATCTTCAACATGAATATAGTCGCGAATACAGGTTCCGTCCGGGGTATCATAATCCGTACCAAAAACACTAATTGATTTTCTTTCGCCACTAATGGCTTTCAAAACCAAAGGTATTAAATGGGTTTCCGGCGTGTGGCTTTCGCCAATACTACCGTCAGAGGCACAACCGGCCGCATTGAAATACCGCAAGGCAATATGGTGCAAACCATAAGCTCGCTCGTAATCGGCAAAAATTTGCTCAATCATCAATTTAGTGCGTCCATAAGGATTAATCGGGTTTTGCGGGTGTTGCTCATCTATCGGTGTATATTTAGGTTCGCCATAAGTTGCACAAGTGCTTGAAAAAACGATGTTCTTAACCCCATATTGCAACATAGCATTCAGCAAGTTAATCGTACCGACAACATTATTATAGTAATATTTCTGCGGTTCACCGACGCTTTCTCCAACATAGGCAAAAGCAGCAAAATGGATCACCGCATCAATCTTGTGCTTATTAAACACTTGTTGCAAAGAATAAGTATCCAGCAAATCAGCATGTTCAAAAACTGCGCGTTTATCAATTGCTTCTCTATGGCCATATATTAAATTATCAGCAACGACTACCTGATAGCTGTTATCAAGCATGTGTCTAACAGTATGGGAGCCGATATAGCCGGCTCCACCCATAACCAAAATATTTTTCATATTATTTTCCAATACCCTGATAATCAAAACCATTGGCAGCTGCTTGTTCCGCATTTATCAAATTGCGGCAATCTACGATTTGTTTATGGCGCATCAAATGTGCTGCCTGTACCAAATCAAGCGCTTTAAATTCGTTCCACTCGGTAAGTATCGCCAAAACATCCGCATCTTTTAAGCAGGCATACATATCATCGGCATAGCTGATTTTATTCCCCAGCAAACCGCAGGCCGTCCCCATGGCTTTGGGGTCATACGCCGTAATATCTGCTCCCTGCAGCAATAATTCGCCGACAATATCCATTGCCGGACTTTCACGGCAGTCATCCGTTCCGTCTTTAAAAGCCAAACCAAGCACGGCAATCTTCGGATTCTTAACATCTTTGACCTTATCCAATATCCGCCCAGCCATCTGCTTTTTGCGCTCGGCATTTCCTTTGATTGCCGCTGTTATCAGGCTCATCTCAACCTCATTCTGGCGTGCCATATAGGCCATCGCCATGGTATCTTTCGGGAAGCAGCTCCCGCCATATCCCGGACCCGGATTCAAAAAGCGGTTGCCGATACGCGTATCAAGCCCCATTCCCTGAGCCACTTCAGAAATATCGGCTCCGCTTTTTTCACAAAAATTCGCCATTTCGTTAATGTAATGGATTTTAATCGCCAGAAAGGCGTTGGATGCATACTTGATGGTTTCGCTTGAACGACGCTTGACAAACAGCATATTGGTTTTGCCTTCAAACGGCTTATAAAGCTCTTTGATAACCGCCTTGGCCTTCTCCGTATTGGCTCCGACAACAATCCGGTCGGGATGAAAGAAGTCATGCACGGCAAAACCCTCGCGCAAAAATTCCGGCAGAGAAACAACGTCAAAATCGGCAAACGGATTTTTCTTTGATATCAAGGCCTCTACATCATCTCCCGTCCCAACCGGAACCGTCGATTTAGTTGCCACGACAGTATAACCCTGCAAATGCTCGGCCAACTCTGTCGCCGCGGCATGAATGTACTTCATGTCCGCTTCTTTGGTCACCGGATGCGGCGGTGTCCCTACCGCTATAATAACCAAATCCGCAGAGGAAACGCCCTCTTTCATAGAGGTGGTAAATTTAATCCGTCCGGCTTTAACATTTTTGTGAAACAGTTCTTCCAAACCGTCTTCATACAGAGTAATTTTTCCGGCTTGCAGAGCCTCAATCTTACTTGGTTCTCGGTCAATACAGGTTACCTGATTGCCTAACTCCGCCAAGCCGACGCCCGTCGGTAATCCTACATAACCGGTGCCAATTATTCCTACTTTCATTTTTATTACTCCGCTTTCTTAAATAAATTGATTTGAGTTTTGAAATATTCTATGGTCTTGTCTAAACCTTCATCCAACTGAATGTGCGGTTCCCAATTCAGTTTTGTTTTGGCTAGTGTAATATCCGGCCTTCTTTGAGTGGGGTCGTCTTTGGGTAAATCTTTATACACGACCTTCGAACTGCCGCCGATTTTAGCCACAACCTTTTCCGCCAGCTCCTTAATCGTAAATTCTCCGGGGTTTCCGGTGTTAACCGGACCTGTAAAACCTTTCTCTGAGTTCATCATACGAATCATGGCTTCAATTAAGTCATCAACATAGCAAAATGAACGTGTTTGGGCGCCATCTCCATAAACGGTGATATCTTGCCCGCTCAAAGCCTGGCAGATAAAATTTGAAACAACGCGTCCGTCATTAGGATCCATGTTAGGTCCGTACGTATTAAAAATACGAATAACTTTAATATCTACACCTTCGTGGCGGCAATAATCAAAGAACAAACTTTCCGCACAACGTTTACCTTCATCATAGCAAGCGCGTATTCCAATAGGATTTACATTGCCTCGATAGCTTTCAATTTGCGGATGGACCAAAGGCTCGCCATAAACCTCGGAAGTAGACGCTTGCAAAATAGTAGCATTATGCTTTTTAGCCAGTTCAAGCATATTTATCGCACCAAACACACAAGTCTTAGTCGTTTTTATTGAATAATTACCTTGATAAGCGGGAGGAGAAGCCGGACATGCCAGATTGTAAATCTGGTCTATTTTTTCATCATTAACATTCAAAGGCTCACAAATATCATGCTCAATGAAACGGAAATTCGGATGATTGACAATCCCAACAATATTATGTAAGCGACCGGTATAATTATTATCAACACAAATAACCCTGTTACCTTCGCTGATTAGCCTGCTACATAAATTAGAACCTAAAAAACCTGTCCCTCCGGTTACCAATATTGTATTCATTTATCCTCACAGTCAAACATTAACAAAGAGGACGGGAAGTTGAACGGCCGCCGGATACAGCGACTCTCCACACCTTTAAAATAGACTTTCTGGACATAGTATAGAGCTTCCCGTCCATATATATTTGGACAGATAATACCCGACCCGCTTTTATATTTCAACATTAAAGTTGAAATTGTGTACAGTAGAGCTTTCCGTCCGTTCGTTTTGGACAGATAATATCCGACTTTATTTATTATATCAATATATAATTTCAGCTTTTCACATAAAAAAACAGAATCTCCTATACCGGAGATCCTGTTCCTTCGTGCAATTATTTATAAAAACACTTGTTTTCCTCTTAAAGACAGATAAAATACTCTTCAATTGTCTCACTCAAAGAGGAAACATGCTGCCAGCCCTAAAATATCTCGGAAAAACTGTCTCCGTCACTATGGATCGCCCTCTCGGAAGCCGCCATCCCAAACATGGCTTTGTATATAAAGCAAATTACGGTTTTCTCCCCGGTACCGTTTCCAGAGACGGCAAAGAAATTGACGCTTATGTTCTTAATATCGACCGGCCGTTGCAAAACTATACCGGAAAATGTACCGCCGTCATTCACCGCACCGATGATAACGACGACAAACTGATTATTATTCCGCAAGAAAGCGAAATATCAGATTTGGAAATTGAAACACAAACCGCTTTTCAGGAAAAATGGTTTAAACATATCATTATCAGAAAAATTCCGGCCATTCACTTAATCTGCGGTTTTATCGGTTTCGGTAAAACGACTTATGCCAAACGACTGGAACAGGAATTGCCTGCCGTCCGTTTCACACATGATGAAATAATGTGCGCCCGTTACGGCAGAAGCCCCGAAGACTTTCCCGAAAAATACAAACTGACAGACAAGGAAATCCGCCGCGATGCTGCAGCAGAAATAAGCCGGGGACACAATGTCATCTTAGACTATGGCTTCTGGAGCAAAAAAAAAACGGCAGGCCTATTACCGCTGGGCCCGTCAACTGACGCCGGAGGTTTGTTTCCACGTTCTTCGCTGCGACCTGAATACGGCCAAAGAACGCGTCTTAAAGAGGAATGCCGACAATTTAAATGAGCTTTTTATTGACGAAAACGCCTTTAACATACTTCTGCAACAATATGAACCGCTGAGCGAAGAAGAAAATTATCCGGCTGTCTTTATTTCTTCACACCCCCTTTCAGACTAAAAGAAAACCCCGGACTTGCTTCCGGGGTTTTCTTTTCTGTTCGGCACTCAAACAAACAATTCATCAAAAGAAAGGCGGTTTGGATCAGCATCGGCAATATAAATGCCAAGCTTGTCGATCGCCGCTTTCTTCCTTGCCCTGCCGCAGGAAAGCAACTCATGCTTTATCTCCGCTGCGGATTGTGCATCCATTTCTTTCAGTCTCTCTCTGGCTTCAGCCAACGAAAGAATAAAGTTTTTCAGCTTTGCCTCATCGGCTCCGATTGCCAGAACATTTTCAAAAGCAAGACCCAATTTGCGAGCCAATGAACCGCATTTGCGCGCATACTTCTGATTGGCCCGGTCAATTTTGATATTTTCAGCCTTGATTCTGGCTTTTTCGGCACAAAGGGCTTTCTGCATGGCCGCTTTGACCGGAGACGGAGACTTAACATGACAGAAAGCATATCCCACGGTTTCGTTCAAATGCTTTTTTGCCGTTTTAACCAGCGAATAAAGCGTTTTGCCGTCATCGAATGTTCCGCCCGGAACTTTCTGCTCATTTTGAACAATCGCCTTCCGATATGCCTCTTCGCTAATCTCATAAAGGCTGGTTCCCGTTCCCGAATAACTCCCCCAGCGGGAATATTCAAAAAACAGCCCTCCGACCTGAAACAAAACCTGATAACGGTCGTTCCGGGGATTTGTCCCCCAATAATACCTTGAGGAATACTCCACTACGCCGGTCACATCCATTTCAAGATTCACACAGATGTTTTTCTCGTCAACAGACAGTCTTTTCATAAAAACCAATATCTGCTTATTTGCTTTCGCAACGGCTCACAGACACTAACTTTAAAAGCGCTCACCAGCCTCTCGGGCATAATCGTCAAAAACTACTTGGTCTTTTATAAGAGGTACTGTCTTCACTCCTACTGCCCAAACATAAACGGCATTAACTTTTTGCTTCCGACAATCATGTACTCCCTGCTTGCTGAAGAGTGGATTTACGCCCGCACTGAAAAACTCCGGCAAACGGTGTTTGCCGCACATTTCAATAATAGGCAGAAAAATAATCAGATAAATGCATCTTTATCATTTTGGGCAGTTTCTGTCAAACGAAAACAGGGAAACTTCCAAATTCCGACAGATAAATCATCTTGCTGCACTTTTTGACAAAAAAGAACAGTCATCAAAGAAATAATTCTTTAATTTTACTTGATAAAAAAAGGGAAAGAGAGAAATAAAAGACTTTGACAAAAATAAAAAAATTTAATATTATTTTATGTGAAGTGGTTCTACTTATTTTATGAAGGAAAAGAATATGTCTAAATTAAAAACAATCGCTTTAGCTGCCGGATTTACTGCTTTATCCGGGAACGCCCTCGCCCGGGAAACACCGGCAGAATCTCGCGATTCTGTCAGCACAACCACCGAAACGGTTATTCAAAATCAACCGGAACGCAAAACTTATGCTATATCAGATAAGACCCTTCGTTTCAGAACCATCCGCGATGAAGTTAAAAACATCCAATACGCCTCAAAATCATTAAACAACGACGGCACTGTCTTTATCGGCGTTCAGGAAAACGGACAGCAGGAAAGCCGTTCTGTTGTCTTTACAGAAGAATATGGCGCTGTCGGCATCAGAAAAATCGGCGACAAAACATTAATTTCCAACAAGCTGGGAGACTTTTTCCACGATAACGCCAGCGGAAGAATTGACTTTAACAGCAAAGAAGGACTGAGCGCCGTTTTCTTTCTGGATAAAAAAAATCAAGTTCGCCATTATTTCTCCGAAGAAATCATTTTGCAGGGCGACCTCGCCGGCATGATTAACAAATCTGAACAAGCCCACGAGGAAAAAATCGCCTCTGCTATCAAAAATCATGAAATGGTCAAAATAGAAAACGGTGCAACATTGGATATAACCAAACTGTTGCAAAAGCAGGCAGAACGCCGCTGACCACTCCGTCCCGCCTGCACACTCCCCGTTTTCACTTTCAAACGGGGAGTTTTTTATAAATTCAGTCAGGAAACCATTTTCAGACCGACAACGCCGATAACAATTAAACCGACGCCGACAATCCGTGACATTTTCCGGCTCTCGCCAAAAAACACCATATTAATAATAACGGCTCCGGCCGTACCCAACCCCATCCAGGCCGCATAAGCAATGCTCATATCCAAATAGGCCAAGGAGAAATACAGAAACAAATATGAAAGGGCAAAACCTCCGCTGAAAAGAGCCAGATTAAACAAACTCTTCCGCCGGCTGAACAATTTCAGCCCCACAACGCCCAAAATTTCCAAAGCCGAAGCGACAAAAACATAAATCCATCCCATTTTCTACTCCTTTTCCGTTCCGGAAACACCGTTTTCAGCCAGTTTCAAACTGATAACGCCCAAAATCAGAAGCGCAATGAAAAGCCCTTTCGCCATAGAGAACTCAACCTGAAACAGCAACGTATCCATCAGCGCGGTACAAATAGTTCCGACCGCCGAAAAGACAGCATAAACCGTTCCGGTCTGTATCGTCTCGCAGGCTTTCTCCAAAAAGTAAAAATCAGTGAGAATAATGATGGCTATTAACAAGAAGTGAAAGCAGTTTTCCGCGGCACTGAAACCGTATATCCAAAGAAGTTCGAAAAGACATGTCAGAATGACATACATCCAGCCTTTACTAATTTTTTTTCTCCTTATCTGTTACACTCACATCTGAAATTGTAACATTTGGCAGAAAAGAAGTCAAGCAAGCCGCTCCGCCGGCCGGACGGCAGACTGCCCCAAAAGCTTTGAAAAAGTTACCGAAACGGCTAAAGGTTAAAATGCTCTTGTCTGATTTTCTTTAACTTCCAGAAAATCGCTTTCATCATCGACGACTTTCTGACTTCCTGCATTTTTTCATGCCAATGCCCTTCCAAAGCCGTCAAAAGCGACGGATGCGAAGTCATTTTTATCGCCTGCGGATTTTCTTTCAGATCAAGACTGATGGGAATCAGAACCATGCCGTTTTGCTCAATGCGTTCGGCACCCGGAATTTCATGATAGCCGCATTGCTGCCAGCGCGGCAGCAGTTCCTGTTTGCACATGCCGTAAACTTGGCGGTATCCCTTCTCCGCAACATACTTAAGCCCATACTGCATAATATCTTCGGCAACATTTGTCTTACGAAAATTGCGAATAACCGCCATACGCTCAAACTTAACAAAATCGGAAAAGAAACGTATCCGCATCGTTCCTATCGGCAGACGGCGGTTGTTCTTCTGAACATAAGCCACAACATGCGCCGCGCAAAAATCATTTCCGTCAAACTCCTTGCTTTCAGGAATTCTCTGTTCTTTCACAAAGACCTGTTTTCTGATGGCCATCGCCCCTTTATATAACGCCTCGGAGGTAGCCAGCTCAACTTTAATGATTGTTTCTGTGCTCATACGCCATTATTAGATTGACCAAATCAATTTTAGAATATACTAATTTTATGAATCAGTTATATATTTTGAGTCACAACTTTAAGAGATTTTGAAAAATGAACATTAAGAGCAGCATTAACCTAATCCGCGGAATTCTTTACCTTCATGAAATAATCCGTTGTAAATCCATCAGCCGTGCCGCTGAAGAAAACAACATGAAAGCCTCTAATCTCGGCGTCATAATCAATGATTTGGAAAAACAGACCGGCACCAAATTGCTCAAACGCACCCACTTGGGCAGTTCTCCGACTGCGGAAGGGCTCCGGATCGCCCAATACGCCGTTGAGCTGGAAGAACAGATTCAGAAAATTCGCCAATGGCACGAAAACACCCATCCGCGAAACCGAACGCTCAATATATACATCGCCCCCAATATGGAATTGGACGACTGTCGGAACTTTGAAGTTCAGCACCCCGATATAAAATTAAACTTCATTGACGAAGACATTCTCGCAGACGTCAAGGTCAACAACCAGCCGCCGGCAGACCCCGCCGCAAGTTTTACCGAACTCCACATCGGCAGCGGCGTGAAACAGAAAATCTGGATATCCTGCTGCGAACAGAATCCCCGTGCTCTGAAGTTCTTCGATTTTATAGTTGCAAAGTTACTTCTCTTATATGGTCAATCAGAGCCTTAATCTTTGGTTCGTCCTGACCGTCTTTGTGTGACACGATCCAGAACGGATGGCTGATTTTAATGCCCAGCTGCGACAAATGAATCAAATCCCTTTCTCTTTTGCCGATTGCAATCGGATGCAGCCCGATGCCGATACCGTCACAGGTCATGCGCAGCAGCATTGCCGAAGAGTTTGTCGTTGCCACCACATGGCGGGCGCCGTCAATAATTTTCTTCCACTGCGGCCAAACGCCGGCATAATTTTCCCGGTCGCAAATCCGGTGGTTTTCCTGCAAATCTTTAATATTGTTGGGATATCCGAACTTTGACAGATAAGACATGGAAGCAAACAGACCGAACTGCAGTTCATAACAGGAAACGATTTCCCCGTCGTCAAATTCCGGCTCTTCATAAACAACCGCCATATCCGTCGTGGAAAACGACCCCGGCGTGTCAAGCGAACAGACAACCTCTATTTTCACGTCAGGATATTTGGCAATAAATTCCGACAAACAGTTCGAAAGATATCCCGTCCCCAAACCGTCGCTGGTCCACAGGCGTATTTTTCCCGAAACATTCTTATCTGAAATCGTAAAATTCTTAACCTTGTAAATAACCTTATCCAAATCGCAGGCAACTTTAAAAACTTCGCGGCCGTTTTCCGTCAGCCGGACGCCGTTATACCCTCTTTCCAGCAGCTGGCATTTCAGTTTTTCTTCCAGACTTTTCAAAGTTCGTGACAGATTAGACTGTTTCATGGCATTTGCTTCGGCCGTTCCGTTGATTGAGCCGTTCTTTGCCGTTTCTAAAAAACTCAAAATCTCTCTCGCCCAGAGAGAGCTGTCCTTAATCCCCATTTTATATAAGCCCTATATGAAATTAGTTTCTTCACAATTTTACACATATGAAATAAATAATACACAAAAAAACAAACAATTCAACTAAGTTTATAAGGACTGACTAATGAGTATTATGAAAATTGCTAAAATCAAAGACTCCAACTCCAAAGAATACCGCAAACTGGTCAGCGGCATCTATTCTCAATTTGAAAATTTGTATAAAACAATGGATCTTTACGCGATTACCGAAAGCCTTTCCCATATCCGGCAGGCTTACAAATGCTTCGAAAAAACCGTCGACCGGGAACTGCGCAGCCGTCAACGGTGAAAATGCTTAAGCAGCAGACGAAGCTGTTCATCAATATAATCCAGAAGATTATCATCAATCTTTCTGATTTTTTCAATTATCTGGTTTTCTTTTTCCAAACGAGACAGGCTTTTGTTATCGGCGATTTTGTTATCAAGCATCTCATCAATGCTGATATTGAATTCCTGGGAAATTTTGTAAATCATAACCAAATCCGGAACGACAGTGCCTCTTTCCAGATTTGAAATGGTGCGCCAGCTGACATCGCAAGTCGCCGCTAACTCTTCCTGTGTCATCCCCGCGGCTTCCCGAATTGCCCTGACTTTTAAGCCCAGATATTTCTTTACATCTTCTTTCATATTATGCTTATACCTTGAAATAGATTGTTTATCCACGAACAACGTTTCATAAAGTGTTATCCAAACAACAACAAAATGCATACTAGGGAATTAGCTATGAAAGATATTAAAAATTTTAAGAACCGCACAACTAAAGAACTAACCGATACGGCGTTGAAAAAGATTGAAAAATTTAAAAGATTTATGCCGCCGCTGTGGTATCGGCTTCTCACCGATTTCTGTCGGCTGACGCCGAACCAGCAGCTTTATATCATCAAAACGATTGAAAATGTAAAAAAGCACCGCCTGTAACCGACAGATAGCCCAAACCGGATATCCGCCGTTTCTGACTTCACGGCCCAGCCTTGAGGCATTCGTCCTGACGGCCGGGCCGAAGACGCCTGTATGCGCATGCACTGATTTTTTCCGCCTCTCATACGCAAAAAAAGCTTTACAAAAGCAAATAAATTTGTAATATTACGAAAATCATAAAACAGACTTTTAAAGAAAATGACAAATTTAAAATTAACATCTCTGCGTCTGCGCAGATTAACGTTGCGACGATGACTTATTCCCCGCAAAGGTAAGTTAGTCGCAAGATTTGAGTTTTCTCAAATCTTTTTTTTATAGCAGATTTTGAAAAACGCAGAGGTTTAAGATGAACAAAAAACAATTAACTGTCAAAAAATTAGATATTAACAATTTAGCTGACGTCATGAAACTGCAGGAAAAAATCATCAGCGGCCTGCACCCCGACGAACAGCACTTTATCCTCCACAGAACGGCAGAAGACTATATGAAGTCTCTTGACGGCAAAAGCTCAAACATGCTGGGCGTCTTTGACGGTGACACTCTGATTGCCCAAACCGTCTACAGCCTGCCTCTCAACGGTGAAACCAGAGATATGCCCGAATTTAAGCCGGAAATCGAAAACAAAGATCTGGTTCTTTATGAAGCTATTCTGGTTGACCCCGCCTACCGGGGTTCCAGCCTGATGAAAAGGATGCTGGAATATATTGAAAGCCATGCCATTGATAACGGCAGAACTCATGCCATCATCCAAATTGCCGTTGACAACCCGGCCAGCTGGATAAATGCGCTCCATCACGGCATGGCCATCACCAAAGTTGATCGGGATCCTTATGACGGCGTCAAAGTTATTTATCTGGAAAAGAAAATTTCCCACAAACCCGCACCGGTGCTGCACGCCGCCAATAACAATGCCCAGGTTTACAGCATGTATCTCGGAGACAACATTCACGCCAAGATTCCCTCCTTGTTTCACAAAATGCAATATTTAATTCAAAACGGCTATCACGGTGTCTCGCTTAACAAAGAAAGCAAAAGCCTGGTTTGGGAAAAACAAACGGCAGCCAGAAACAACAGTCTCAGCTTCGGCTATATGCTCAAAGATAAAGCGGCCTCATTTTAGGCCGCTTTTTTTTGCCGTCCCCAAATAATACCACTCCGTATTAACCGGAGCCTGCAAATTAGGCAGCAGAATAAAACCGTCTTCCGGAGCATACAAAAACTCCCCGCTGTCATAAACGGCGATTTTCTCTCCTTTAACCAGAGGATCCAAATGTTTATAGTTCCGGCACAACTTTCCTTCCCCGGTTTTGAGCACAAAACTTTTCATCTGAATATGTGTTTTCTCATGAGCCGCCGGCTTGGACAAATCAACCATATCAAAAGCAGCCAAAGCGCCGATGATTGCCCGATAAGCAAGTTCCGCCGCTTTCGGTTCCTTATGGTAACCACATTCCAAAGTCGTTGCCGTGTTTCCGTAAACATGCGCACATTGCTCGGTAGAAAAATCCTGAATCTGCGCCTGCCTGCCATATATCTCCGGCCAGCCCTCCAGCACGTAATCCACCGGCAGAGCCTCAATCACTTTCCGGTTATAATCGTCAGGATAGTCACAAAAAGCAAAAGGAACGTCACCGACACAATGCGTTGAATGCAAATCCAGCGTAAAACGATGGCTCCGAATAAGCGGACAAATTTCATTGGCCAGTCTCTGCTCATAAGACTGCGGATTGTCATGCATTTTGATAACCCGATTCAAGTTCTCGTCAATACTGCGAACATCTTTGCGATAAGCCTCCGGATTGCAAACCGGAACCAAAGTCAAATGACCGCAGGTCAACCGCAGTGCACCGCGGTTAAATTCATCAATCATTCGGAAACAGGCTTGTGTTCCTGCTGTTTCATTGCCGTGAACGGCTGCCAGAATCAACAGGCTGATGCCGTCTTTTTCACCTCTGAACTCATATTTCGTAATCATCATATCATCCTCTCAACCTGCATAATACAACCCCTGCCCGACTTTACAAGCAAAATCCGCCGCTCGGACAATTCCCTGCCTTTAAAATATCTCACATTATCTAAAAAAGTTGCCGCAATTTTGCCAAGAAGCAAAAGTGTCGACGGGAAAACAAAGTGTTGACAAAAATAGACAATTACACTAATAAGGGACTGTTATTGTTTCCGGGAGAAAAATTTTGAATATTACCGAATATATTGAAGAATGTCGTAAACAGCGCCATGATTTAAGTTTTGCTTTTCTGGCCGAGCGCTGCCCTGCTTCTGAGGAAGCTCCATACCGGATAAAGCCGTGTTCGCCGATTGCTCCGGATGAAAACTGCGTTTTAATTCTGGCCGGAACCGGAGGGCGGAACGTTAATCTCCGCGGATATAACAGCATACTGAAAAAAACCGATAATTTTGTTAAACAAAACATAGATTCATCCATTGTTCCCGTACGCACTTGCGTTGCCATATGTGATTTCGGCAAACGGCATCTTGATAACATCGCCCGTAAAGGAGCATATTTCGAAGCCTGGTGGCCGCAACACATCGCAGCGCTGAAACACGACATACCTGAAAACTGTATTGAAGAGACCTTTAATCCTCTGTATATTAAAGACATCTTCGATAATACAATTTTACCCCGCATTACGGCTTCGGACGGCAACAATCGTTTACCCCTCCGCCAAGCCCGAGAGAATATCCGGCATTTGAATATTGTGGCCCACTGTCATGGGGCTTATGTTGCGGTTCAATTGGAAAAACTCATGGATAAAAAAATGAACGAATTGGGATACAGTCCCGAAGAACAGCTGAAAATAAAATCCCAGTTGTTGGTTCTGGCCTACAACCCCGACTGTCCCAAATATCTTTCCAAGTTTCGTTTTATTTCTATTGAATCGTCTCAAGACAGACATAATGAATATCATGGCTACCTTCGCGAATGGCTTTTAATGAGTCCTAAAGATTTCGGCGTCTGTTTCTTACCCAAAATCTACGGACAAACCTTGATGTGTGCCCAAGTTGACAAATATGGCATTGAAGGCAACCCTCCGCGCGAAATAGAGCCTATTGACGGAGATAAATGGTTTAAACAAATTCACGGTATTGAAACCGACAAAGAAAAAACGCTCGGCGAACATGATTTTTTAGGCTTCGAACCGATAAAAAACATGAGCAAAGGCGCTTTAAAACTGCAATATTTCGCAAATAACATATTAAAGAACGCAATAAAAAATTCACAACGGCAAAACGAAAAAAAATTTGTCCCGCTGCCTAACATTCAAAATCTGGCAGCCAACTCCCTTCAACAAAGATATATGTTCGCCCGGGCCGTAATAACCGGCTATAAGCTCCTGCAACAGGTACGGCATACGGACAAAAGCCAAATAGACCAATATGCCAACTGGCGCCGTTCAATTCCGACCGTCGGACTGGATTAATCCCGATACACAATCTTAGCCGAAGTTCATTAACGATATTGATTTATAAAAGAAAAACAGCTCCCGTGATAGGAGCTGTTAACTATGGTGGGCCCTGCCGGACTCGAACCTGCGACCAGACCGTTATGAGCGGCCTGCTCTAACCAACTGAGCTAAGGGCCCGAAAAAAATCAAAGCATAAAACACAACCTATGTGCCAAAGCTTTCTTTCTGAGAGCAGGCCTGAGTCGCTTTGTAAAATTCGGACTTTGTCCTCATTAACGCCGCTCCTGTCGTTTGCTCGTATGGTTTGCTTCGCAGCACTGACGTTTACTCGCAAACACAACTGCGCTGCACCTTTCGTCTAAAAGACTGCCGCCGGCAATCTTTTATTCCTCAAGCTAACCAACTGAGCTAAGGGCCCGTCTTACAGACAAGCAGAAAATATGCCAAATTGTTAAGATAGTCAAGAGCTTTTTCTCAATCTTCCTCTCCTCTAAACACTTTCTTAAATCTTCCTCTTTATACTTTGTCAAAGGATTAACAAAACACATCAGACCATGTCAGACACATCTATTTACTCTACCCGCTCTTTTCGCGAATTTCTAACCCGCTATGAACACCATAAACCTCAGGAAGAAGCTCCGCTGACAGTGCTTTACATTCACGGTTTGGCCTCTAATCCCTGGGGACGCAAACCTGAAGCCGTTAAAAGCGTTTGTGAACAGCTGGGACTGAATTTTTACCGTTTTGAATTGCTCGGACACGGCATAGATGCCGCTAATTATGAAAAGACCGACCTGAATCTCTGGAAAGAACAAATTCTTGACATCATTGATCATCACATCACCGGTAACTTTATTATCGTCGGCCATTGCATCGGCGGCTGGCTGGGACTGATGGCTGCTCAGGAACGCGGCGAAAGACTAAAAGGAATTGTCTGCACCTCGACAGCCCCGAATCTGGTGGAACTGATGGATATGCAGGTAAGACCCGAACAGCGGCAGGAATTGGAAAGCAACGGGAAAGTCATTGTCAAAATAGAGCGTATGGTTTTCACCTTTACCCGCAGCTTTATCGCCAGCGGTCTGAAGAATGCCATTCTCAACCAGCCGGATATTCCCATCACCTGCCCGGTTCACTTGATTCAGGGACTTAAAGACACCTTTATCGACTGGCGGGTTATCTTCCGCATTGCAGCCAAACTCCGCAGCGATAAAGTAGCCATAAAACTGTTAAAAAACAGCAATCACCACCTGCAGCATCCGTTGGACTTGGAAGAAATCAACAACTCGCTGCGCAGTATTGTCGAAGCCCTGTAAGTTTTAAATAATAGAAATTGACAAAATAAGATTTTACGCTACAGTAAGCGTAATAATTTATTATTTTAAAACTTAACTATATGAAAACAATTATTAAACAGTCGTACCATTTTAAGGATTTTACGACAGAATTCGAACAATGCGACTTCTCCGAAAAACCGGAATTCACTGTTCTTTACATTCACGGACTGAAATCCAACCCTTGGGCGCGAAAGGCAGACAACATCAAGGAACTCTGCCGCAAAAACGGATTGAATTTCCGGCGTTACGAACTTCTCGGCCACGGCTCCGATGAAAAAAAATTCCTCCGCTGCGACTTTGAACTTTGGAAAGACCAGCTGCGGGACATCATTGCCAACCACATCACCGGCCCGGTAATTATCGTCGGTCATTGCGTCGGCGGCTGGCTGGGAATGAGCATCGCCGAAGAATATCCCGACCGGATTAAGGCTTTTCTGGGACTGGCCGCCGCACCGGACCTGATTGAGCAGCTTTTGGAGCGCTCAACGCTCGAACAGCGACAAACACTGGCCGATACCGGCTTTGTTGAAGCACAGGTGGAAAAATATCACTATGTTTTTTCACAAAGGCTGTGGACCAATCTTCATGCCAACGACCTCCTGCAAAAGGACAAAATCGACATCACCTGCCCGGTTCATCTGATACACGGACAACAGGACAATTTCGTCAACTGGCAGGTCATTTTGAAATTGGCCGAAAAAATTGCTTACGGCAAAACGGTGGTTAAAATTCTGAAAAACAGTAATCATCACCTGCAGGACAGCATCGCTATTCACGAGACGGCACAATCTCTGTACGATTTGTACCAGGAAGCCAAGAAAAACAAAACGTCCGATTAAACGGGGTTACCTATCTGAAAAAAGAGGCTTTGAAAGCCTCTTTTTTTTATTCTAGAACAAACTTGCCGCAACATTATGCTCATGGGCAAAGTCTTTGACAATAAAAGTCGTCACCGGCGCCCGGGAATATTTTTGAAACAGCAAACCATGCCCCAAACACAAACCGACATTAATGTTAAATTCCGTCTTTTGATCATTTAAAAACTCGGCCTGAGAAATCGGATCGCAGCACGGCCCTTTCATTTCCTCACAAATGACACAGCCATCCAGCCCGCTCTCCTTGCAGTTGACACTAAAAACTGTAAACCCGTTTTCCCGCAAAATCTCCGCCAGCTTATCGGCATATTTTTGCATTGATAAACAGTTGGCAATCCCGATTTTTTGAAACCCGGAAACCTTGATAAACTCGATTAACTCCTGCAAACGCGACTTATGCGCATTCAGACGCGCCACATTTGCCTTTATCATTTCTTCTTTATCTTCAATGGAATAGTCTGCCATAATTTCCTCTCTAGATTAACTGCGCAAAATTGCGCAGAACGAGGTAAATAATAAGAAATAAAGGAGGAAGAACCGCAGCGTACACTTTAGTACGTGAGGACACTTCCGTCCTGAAATTTCTGTATTAGTTACCCGTTATCCGCAATTTTTATTGATCAAGGAATGAACGCAGCTTCCTCGACCGGCTCGGATGTTTCAGCTTGCGCAAAGCTTTCGCCTCAATCTGACGAATACGTTCGCGGGTAACGTTAAACTGCTGTCCGACTTCTTCCAGCGTGTGGTCGGTATTCATACCGATACCGAAACGCATACGCAGAACACGTTCTTCTCTCGGTGTCAGCGAAGACAAAATTCTGGTGCAGGTTTCCTTCAAATTCGAATGAATAGCGGAATCCAAAGGCTGCAACGCATTGTCATCGGCAATAAAATCACCCAGCGAAGAATCTTCCTCATCACCGACCGGCGCTTCCAGCGAAACCGGTTCTTTGGCTATCTTCATAACTTTGCGAACTTTTTCCAAAGGCATTGACAACCGTGCCGCCAACTCCTCGGGCACCGGCTCCCGTCCCATTTCCGACAACATCTGACGTGAAGTCCGCACCAGCTTGTTGATGGTTTCAATCATATGTACCGGAATACGGATTGTCCGTGCCTGGTCGGCAATCGAACGGGTAATCGCCTGACGGATCCACCAGGTGGCATAGGTCGAAAACTTGTAACCGCGACGGTACTCAAACTTGTCAACCGCTTTCATCAAACCGATGTTGCCTTCCTGAATCAAATCCAAAAACTGCAAACCGCGGTTGGTATATTTTTTGGCAATGGAAATAACCAAACGCAGGTTGGCTTCAATCATTTCCTTTTTCGCCCGATCGGCCTCCCGTTCGCCTTTTTTAATCGTATCGACCATACGGCGGTATTCTGAAATCGGCAAACCGCATTCCTGCGCCATTTTTGCTACGGAATCACGCAGTTCAACGATTTCCATGCCGTATTTTTCAACAAAGGCCTGCCAGTGCTTGTCTTTTTTATGAGAAATATTTTCAACCCAGTTCGGATCAAGCTCTGATTTCTGATAAACGTCCAGAAAATCCTCGCGCTTAATTTTGCATGACAGGGCATAGCGCAGCAATTTCCCTTCCAACCCCATCAAACGTTTGTTCAGTCCGTTCAGCTGTTCAACCAGTTGTTCAACTCTGGTCGCATTCAGATGGATGGAACTCATCAGTTCAACCAGTTCTTTTTTAACCTGAAGATATTTTTTCTCAACCGAAGAAGAAACCGACTTTCCGGCCAAAATTGCCTCAACGCGCTGGTTCTGAATTTTCTTCAAATCGTCATAATAACTGGAAATTTTGGTCAAAATTTCCAATACCGGCTCCAGCAGCGCTTCTTCCATGGCCGCAACCGAAGCGGAAGCACGGCCGCCCACGCCGTCAACATCATCGTCATCGCCGGAGGAAGCACTTCCTTCTTCATCGTCGGCCGTATCTGCCGGCTCATCATCCTCTTCCTCGACATCGTCGTCAACGGCATCTTCCAATTCAATGTCGTCTTCCAAATCATCGTCAATATCGTCAAGGTTGTCTTTGGTGGCAATTTCTTCCGCCACTTTTTCCAAATCATCAACCGAAGCGTCTTCTTCGTCATAAACCATAGCTTCGGCATCATCGCCGTACATCATTTCCAAATCGACGATATCGCGCAACTGCATTCTGCCTTCCAGCAGATCGTCACGCCAGTCGGCAATGGCTTTAATTGTCATCGGGCTTTCGCACAAACCGTCAATCATAACCGTTTTGCCGGCCTCAATACGTTTGGCTATGGCAATTTCCCCTTCCCGGGACAGAAGTTCGACGGTGCCCATCTCTTTCAAATACATGCGGACAGGGTCGTCCGAACGGCCTAACTCTTTTTCGTCAAAGTTTCCGCTCTCATCATCGTCATAAACTTCTTCTTCGTCATTTTCCTGTTCAAAGCTGTCAACGTCCGATTCCGAAATGATGCTGATGCCCATATCGGAAATCTCGGCCATAATATCTTCGATCTGTTCGGAAGATTCGCGTTCGGATGGCAAAGCTTTATTAAGCTCTTCAACCGTAATATATCCGCGTGCTTTGCCTTTGTCCAACAGACGTTTAACCGCGCTCCCCAGAGAGTCGATTAAAGGCGCGTCGGCAGAGCCGCCTTCATAGTAATCTTGATTATCGGTATCTGACATGACAATTCCTATAAAAACCGGTTTTAAAAATAGAAGGGTTCAAATCTGAACCTGATACTGCAGCTAGCAACCTTTTAATAATTTCTGTACGATTTGTCAACACTTGCGTTGCCGTCCGACGCCGGGAGGCTTTTAACACGCCGAGGCAACGCCTTGTTTTATTTGGGTTTTATCAAAAAGCATTTTGTGTATTAAGTAAAGATTCTTTCTCTTTTTTCAAGCTCTCGTAACGCTGATAGGCTTCTTCCGGGAACGACTCGGAAACCTGAATAATCCGCAGGCATTCTTTTATCTCGTTATCCAGTTGTTTTATCTGAACTTCTATAATTTTTGTATCGATCTCTTCCCTGATTTTGTTAATATAGGGATTCTGCTGGCGGAACATTTCCAGCTCCCACAGAGCGGCCAAATCTTTTTCCAGCCCTTTTTCCTGCAAAAGCTTGCATAATCCGTCGCTCTGAATCTCCTCATCATCGTGATAGACTTCAACCAGCACGTCAAAAAGCTGCTGTAACCGGGGATTGGAAATTTCAAACATTCCCATCCGCTCCTCGTATTCGGCAATCAGTTCGGGATAATAAACCATCGCCGCCAACACAAACTTGACCACCAGCTCGTCCATGGTAACCTTCGGCCGCTGTGCTGCCGGAACCGTCTGCTTAACCGCGGTTTCATTCCGTCGGAACGAACCTCGCGGCGCCTGATAAGCCGTATCTCCGCCGGCCGACTGGCGTTGTTTGTTTTTCCAGAAACCTCGCCCCAGTTCGTTATAGATATAATTCTGCATTTCCTGCTGATAATAGCCGCGGACTTTTTCATCGGCGATTTTCGCCACTTCTTCCATCACGTTTTTTTCGATCAGCGCCTTTTGTTCCGGCGTATCAAATACCCGGCCTTCGGTGTTCTTCCGCCAAAGGAGTTTTACCAGGGGCGTCGTTTCCTGCAGATATTTCAAAAAAGCGTCATGCCCGTGCGCCTTCAAAAATTCATCCGGATCCATTTTATCCGGCAGAAAAACATATTTCAGCGAATAGCCGGCTTTCAAAATCGGCAGACCGCGGTCAATCGAACGAATGGCGGCCCGAATACCGGCCCCGTCGCCGTCAAAACAAAGCGTCGGCTCGGGACAGACCTTCCAGGCTTCGGCAATCTGATCTTCGGTCAAAGCAGTGCCCAGCGGAGCCACCGCATAGCCGAAACCGTATTTATCCAAGGCGATAACATCCATATACCCTTCGCAGACAATAATATTCCGCGCGGCAAAAGCCCGGTCGCGGGCATTGTTAAGATTATACAGCACCCGCCGCTTATTAAACAGCGGCGTCTCCGGCGAGTTCAGATATTTCGGCTGTCCGTCGCCCATAATCCGGCCGCCGAAAGCAATCACCCGCCCGGCCTTGTCCATAATCGGAATCATCACCCGGTCACGGAAAAAATCATGCGGACGGCGGTTTTTGTCTTCCGGAATGGCTATCAGCCCCAGTTCCGCCATATCATGCTCGGAAATTCCCTTGGATGCCAGCAGCGCTTTCAAACCGTTATTGCCCGGCGCATACCCGAGACGAAACTTGGTAATGATATCTTCTTCAAACCCGCGGCGATGCAGATAATCCATCGCCCGCTGCCCGTCCGGCAAATGCAGCGACTTTTCAAAAAAACGGCAGGCCATGTCCATAATGTCATACAACGAATTGCGCTTAACCGCTTCTTCATGGCTTTCCTTGGAAATCTGCGGAACCTGCAAACCGGCCTTGTCCGCCAGCTTGCGAATGGCATCCATAAACGGCAGATTGTTGGCTTCCATTTCAAACTTGATAATGTCACCGTGCGCACCGCAGCCGAAACAATGATAAAAACCTTTGGCTTCGTTCACCGTAAACGACGGCGTCTTTTCGTTGTGAAACGGGCAACAGGCCTGGTATTCGCGCCCTTTGCGCACCAGCTTTACCTTTGAACCGACCACATCGACGATAGAAACCTTCGCCCGCAGTTCGTCACAAAACTTTTGTAAATCTATCCCAGCCATTGAATGCCCGCTATGATCCTACGCCTTTTTTCTCCCCTTACCGATTAAAGGAAGAAACTTTACTGCAACAGAGATTTGATCATCCCCGATGCCTTGCCCATATCCAGCTGTCCGGCATATTTGGCTTTCAGTTCGCCCATAACCTTTCCCATATCTTTCATGGAAGAGGCACCGGTCGAAGCGATAATTGTCTTCAAAACGGCTTCAATTTCCGCCTCGCTCATCTGTTTAGGCAGGAATTTTTCAATCACTTTGATTTCGCTCATTTCTTTATCGGCCAAATCCTGACGATGTCCGTCCAGATACATTTTGATTGAATCGTTGCGCTGTTTAATCATTCCCTGCATCATCGACAGCAGTTCGGCTTCACTGGCTTCCTTTTGTCCTTTGCCGCGCGCTTCGACGTCTTTCTCCTTCATGCCGGCGATAATCAGGCGAACCGCGCCTACGGTCGTCATATCTTTATTCAGCATTGATTCTTTCAAAGCTTTTTGTAAATCTTCTCTCAACATTTTTATTCTCCTTGATTTTGACAATTTGTTTCAAAGCATAAACACTTCAGGCTAAAAAAGCAAGCGCATTATCATATAAGGCTTGCCATAAATGCCTCACCCGACTATATTGTAAAAAAACAGAAAGAAAGGATGATCCATGCGTATTCCCGCCCGTTTTTCCCTGGCTCTGCTTCTTGCCGCATTTCCTCTTCATGCTCAGGAAACGCCCGACCCGATAGAATTCAGCCAAGAGGAATATAACCAAAGGGTTGCCCGGGAAATGGAAGAAATGAACCAGGCGCTGCAGGCAATGAGCAAATTTATGGTCAAATCAATGAACAATATGACCGAGGCTATCAACAAATCGGCGCCGGGCATTGCCAAAAGCATGGGTGAGCTCGTCAAATCAATGGAACCCATCATTAAAGCGGCGCAGCAAAACCAAGATTTTGCGGCTCAAGCACCGGAAACAACGGCGCCGCAGCCTGATGCCGCGGCCAATGACGTGACACGACAATTTCAGGGACTGCCCATGACAGAAATAATCGGCGGTCCGTTGCAAGCCGCAGCGGAAGCCCAAACCCGGCAGGCCGAAACTGCTGCTGACTTTATCAATCAGCTTCAGATAAAACAGCAAGCAACTCCGGAAAAACCGGCCAAACCGCAGATAAACCAAATCTACCGGCCGAAAAGAATACAGCTTTTCCCGGCTCCGCAGCCAAATCACGACTAAAAATGGACCCGGAAAGAAAACAGGCTTTCTTCCGTATCATGACCGCGATTGTCCTGATACAGATAATTAAGCGCAAGTGCGGTGTTGCGCGTTAACCCGTAAACCACTTCCGCCTTATATTCTGACCGGTCGCCGAAAGCCGAGGTCGCATAGATTTTTTCCGCTTCCAGCCCAAAGCGGAAATTTTTCCACTCGCCGAGAAGACCTGCGGCAGCCCCGATTCCCGCCCACTGGTTATGCGGCAAAAAACCGCCGTACGACAAATGATTGTTCAGTAGCAGATACCCTTTGAGCGATTCTGCAAAAGCATAACTTCCTCCCGCGCCGGCCGTCAGATTAAACGCGTATCCTTCTTCCTCATTATCGGGATTCGTCTCACGGTCGATTCCCGCTCTTATCTGATAAGACAACGGCCGAAACATCACGTTAACCGGGCTTATTGAACGAATACCGACCAAATCAAATTTTTGCAAAACATAATTGTTCCGACCGTCATAATGACGTACGGCAAAATTCAGAAAATTAATTTCAGCCCCGGGAAGCATACCGTAACTGTCATCCGTCAGCGAATGATAGGCCGGGCGAAATTCCAATTGTTGAAACCCCTGCCCGTTTCTGACGCCGGCCCCGGCCGACAGCCGCATTGCCTCATGCGTTTTCAACGGCGATTTTCCTTCCGTTAACGGCTTAAAATTATCCTTTGCTTTAAGATTATTGCGAGCCACCAAAAGCTTAAAACTCTGCCGGCGATAATCTTTCAAATCAATATTTTTGGCGACATACTGATATTGCACAAACTGATAAGCCGCTTCGGCAACTCCCGCCTGTTCTTCCGGCGTCAGCCCCTCCGGCCCGTATTCACCATCGAGAACAAATTTTTCAAAAGCCTTTTTCTGTGCAACGGTCATCTGGCGGTATTGGTCGTTCAAACGGCTCTGGCGCGACGGCCGGTAATGAACGGCTTTGACCAGCCCGGGCCGCGCATTCACCGCCTTAACCGTATCCAGCGGAATTGTCTGCATCGGAAAGTCATCCGCCAGTCTCAGCGACGGCCGAACCGCATCTAACGCCTCCATCAGCATATAAGAACAATTCCGTCCGAAAAAATAATAACGGGACTGGGCATGTCCCAATTCCCACAAATGGGCCACGAACATTTTCTGCTCCCGCGGCGTCAAATTAAGCTGCAATTCCCAAATATCGCGGTTTTCAATATTGTTATATGTATTGATGATATCATAATAAGGCTTCAGCGTAAAACCGCCGTAATAACCGCCCGTCAGTCCGTAAACCGCAAACAGCACACCGCGTTCGTCTCCGGTAAACGCCCCGTAATTCATGCCGTGCGCCAGCAGCTGCGTCCCTTTGCGCGCCGTATCAATACGAATAAGCGTATGCCCGAACAGCGACGAAGGGTTATTCATATAAGCATCGGTAAACAGCAGCGTTATCCCGGCCGGAGCAACATCGGCCAGAAATTGGCGATATTCCCTGCATTCGGGAAAGCGGCGCGTCACCAGTCCTTTACGCCGCAGATAAGCATACCGCGCCGGAAAAAGACAAATTTTCTTTTCATCACTGCCGGCTTCAAACAGCTCAATCGTTGCGTTCAATTCGGCCTGAGGATTCGTTTTGCCTTCGGAGCTGACAAAAAAACCGGGAGAATCAATAGTGCTGCGATAACCGCCGGTCCACTGCCGGCGATAATGTCCCAATGCCAGCCACTGACTGTCCGAAGCTAAAGAAGTTTCCGCAGCCTGCGGAGAAAACGGAAAAAAAGATAAAAGAAAAAAAACAAACGGAGCGGAAAACACTTTCAAACCGAACACACGCATTTTCCGCCCCGTCAATAAAACCGTACTAAGCTTTCAAAATTTCAAACAAAGACAAAGTAACGTCAACAGCCTGAACATTTTCATTAGGGAAAAGAACGGCAAAATTCTGCTGAGACTTGGCGCCTAAAACACTTTTATCCATGTTCAGGATACCGGCCAGCGTATCAATCGTCTCGCCGCTGCCGCGGGAAGCGTCCAGCGCATATTGTTCCATATTGTTTTCAATAAAGGCCAACACCATTTTCTGCGTTCCGCCGGTAACCCGTCCCTCCGGATCGCAGCCGGAAGTACCGAAAGTGATGCCGAAAGTCTGATTTGAAAATGATCCGTTGGTCGTTACCGCCAAAACCTGCGGCCCGATGCCCTTCTGTCCGCGCCAGGCCATAGAACCCAAACCGCACCCGGTGCTGTCCACGGCAAAAGCGTTGGCGGATACCAACATCGCCCCCAGAACCAGTGATGTAAAGTAAACTTTTTTCAACTCCAGTCTCCTCAATAGCAATAAGTTTTAATACCTCATACAAATTACCACAATTCAGCCGTTTGTACAGACTTTTTAATTTTCCCTGACAAGTTTTTAAAAGTTCCGCACTGTCCCCGTTAAAAAGGCTTGCAGTTCTTAAAATTTGTGATATATATGAATAAATACGCAAACACATAAGGGCTGTGAACGGATTTTTATCCTTTCGCAGTCTAATTTTTCTAACTTTTGTAGGATTTTTGGAGGGTTAAAATGGATAAATTCCCATTAACCAAGAATGGTTTCATTGCGCTGGAAGCAGAATTAAAAAATTTAAAAGGCGTTGAACGCCCCAACATTATCGCCGCAATTGCCGAGGCCCGTTCCCACGGTGATTTGTCCGAGAATGCGGAATACTCCGCCGCCAAGGAAAAACAAAGCTTCATCGAAGGCCGCATTCAGGAACTTGAAGCCGTTATCAGCCGCGCTCAGGTAATTGATCCTGCTCAAACCAAAAGCGACGTTATCCGCTTTGGCGCAACCGTTGTCGTTGTTGACGAAGATACCGAAGAAGAGAAAAAATATCAGATTGTCGGCGATTATGAAGCCGACATTGAAAAGAACCTGATTTCGCTGTCTTCCCCTCTCGCCAAAGCCCTCATCGGCAAAGAAGCGGGAGACATCGCCGAATTTTCGGCGCCGGGCGGCCGCAAATCTTTTGAAATCATAGACGTTATTTATCAATAAACGCCTTGGAATTTCCGACATCGTTCATATATTAAAGCCGGTTTAACACCGGCTTTAATTTTACACGATGAGGAGATTTCCATGAGCGACACCAACGAAAACTGCACCTACGGCTATGATTATGAAAACAAATGCGACTGCCGGGAAGACGACAACTGCGGCTGCACTTTTCCCAACAATATGCCTCACGATTTTGACTGCCGCTGCGGCGACGAAGACGAAAACTTTTCCTGTGAAGATAATGACGACGCCGACTGCTGCGAATGTGAAAATCTTATTTGCGACACGCTGCACTGCCAAAATCTGATTGTCGAAAACCTTGAACTTCCGGCAGAAGGAAACAATATTCACAATGATGAAAACTGCCATTGCAGCTCCGTTCTGGTTCGCGATCTGGCGCCGGATTTTGTTGTTCCGGCGGTAATGCCCGACAACACGATTGTCAATGAGTTTGACATCGACAGCTATCTCGACGGCTCCTACGGACTGCTCCTGTTCTATCCTGCCGATTTCACTTTTGTCTGCCCTTCCGAACTGATTGCCTTTAACCGCCGCCTGAACGAATTTGAAAAACGCGGCGTCAAATTGCTGGGTATCAGTGTCGATTCGCCCCATGCGCACCTCGCCTGGAAAAAAATGGCGCCGCAGGACGGAGGCGTCGGCCCGCTGGATTATCCGCTGGTCTCCGACCTCAATAAAGACATCTCATTTACATACGGCGTACTGAGCGAAGACGGCGTCGCGCTCCGCGCTTCTTTCCTGATTGACCGGCAGGGCATCGTCCGCCACCAGATTGTCAACGACCTTCCGCTCGGACGTGATGTTGACGAAACGCTGCGCATTATTGATGCTCTTCAGTTCTATGAACAGAACGGAGACGTTTGCCCGGCCAACTGGCATCAGGGAGACGAAGCCATCAGCCCTTCGCCGCAGGGAATTGCCGACTTTCTTAACAAAAATCTCGAAAAGCTCTGAAAAACACCGACCGAACAGCGCCGCTCTTTTTCTTTGCAAAAAACAGCTTGTCTCTTGCCAAGCCGGAAGATAAGTCCTATTTTATGTAAAACATAAATAAACAGGAAAGAAAGAAATGGCTGAATACAAAAGTAAAATTCTTATCATCGGTTCCGGCCCGGCCGGTTATACCGCCGGCATTTACGCAGCAAGAGCCGGACTGTCGGCAACCATAGTTTCCGGTCCCCAGCCCGGCGGACAGCTGACAATCACGACCGACGTTGAAAACTTCCCCGGTTTTCCGACCCCGGTTGCCGGAACCCAGCTTATGGAAGACATGCGCCAACAGGCTCTCAAACTCGGAGTAGAAATTGTCGAAGACCGGATTACCGAAGTTGATTTCAAGCGCCGTCCCTTTGAATGCAATTCGGAAAATCATAACCTTTTCGTCGGCGACACGGTTATCATCGCTACCGGCGCCTCCGCCCGTTGGCTGGGGCTTCCCTCCGAGGAAAAATTCCGCGGTTTCGGCGTTTCAGGCTGTGCCACCTGTGACGGCTTTTTCTACCGCGGACGTGACGTTGCCGTTGTCGGCGGCGGAAACACGGCCGTTGAAGAGGCTATCTACCTCACCAATTTTGCCAACAGCGTTACCCTCATTCACCGCCGCGACAGTCTCCGCGCCGATAAAATCATGCAGGAACGTCTGATGAACAACCGCAAAATCAACGTTGAATGGGATTCCGTTGTCGAAGAAGTCGTCGGAACCGAAAATCCGCTCGGCGTCACCGGGGTTAAAGTCAAGAATGTTAAAACCGATGCCGTTAAAGAACTCCCCGTCGAAGGCCTGTTCATCGCCATCGGGCACCACCCCAATACCGATATATTCAAAGGCCAAATTGACATGGATCCCGAAGGCTACATCATAACCAAACCCGACAGCTGCCAAACCAGCGTTGAAGGCGTTTTCGCCGCCGGAGACGTCCAGTCCGGAAAATTCCGCCAGGCGGTTATTGCCGCCGGAAACGGCTGTCATGCCAGCCTCGAAGCCGAGCGTTACATTGCTGCGCTGAACGATGGGAATGCGGCTCCTGCCGTCTGAACCGTTCCCGACTGACAAACGAAAGGCCGGAGTTCAACTCCGGCCTTTCGTTTTACCTGAGACAGTCTAGAAACTGAATCTGGCGCCTAAAAGAATTTCATGTGCTTCGGATTCGACTTTGAAACGATCTCCGGTGTACATCGTCTTGGTCAAATCACCGTTGTCAACATAACGGTAACCCAAATCGACCGTTATATTGCTGTTGACTTCATAACCGACGCCGGCAGCCAGATTCCAGGCAAAATTATTGCTGGATTCCTTAATTTTTCCGGTTGCGTAATCTGCACCGTCGGTTCCGGCAAATTTACTGCTTGCTTTCAGGTGAGCCAAACCGATACCGCCGCCGACATAAGGCGTAAATTTGGTTCCGGTATTAAAGTCATAATAAGCGTTCAACATCACATTCTGATTGCGGACGCTCATTTTGTTTGAGGCAATGTCGCCCTCGTCAAAATATTTCTTGGTTTTTCCGGCTCCGTCACGATAGCTGTATTCCAATTCCGTCCGGATTGCATCGCCGTTGCACAGCGGAAGTTCAACACCGGCAGCAACCGAAACGCCATAGTTCCAATCTTTGATGTCAAACTTCTCCGTATAAACTTCATCAGTGTCATAGCTTCTGATTTTAACGTCATTTTTCATCCGGGAATAGGCTAACTTACCTGAAACATAAGGGGTATATTCCAAAGCATTGGCCTGAGAATAAGATAAAACACAGGCAACACCTGCAAGCAATAAAAGTTTTTTCATGATAGTCTTCTCTCCATTTAGTTAATACAAACAGCTTTTCTGGCGAGAGTTGAACCAATGCACCTGAATAGGCCCGTAAACACACATCCGTGATACAACAGTGCAGCGTGATTCCGCTCCGAGAGCATCCATCGTCAGTATTTCTGCCTGACGACTGATTAAACGTTATAAGATATTTTTGCAGAAAGCAAGCAAAAAAAGCATTAAAAATTTAGCACAAGACAGCTCTTGCAACTTTTAATTAAGAGTCTCATTTTTATTGACAAGCATTCGCCGCCGACACTATATTGTCGTATATAAAGATAAAAAAGGAGATAAAAATGTCAAAACACGGAACTTGCGGCTGCGGCTGTGAAAATGAAAGCAAACAGTGCCATTGCGACGAAACCTGCACTTGCGGATGTCAGGAAGGCAAGCCCTGCACTTGCGGATGTGAATGTGACTGCGGCTGTTGCGGCAATCAGAATAAGGAAATTGCTTTTGAACTCTGCCGCACCCTGATTGAAGGCCGAACCTATACTGCCGAAGGCGTAGCCGAAGCTTTCAGAAAAATCTACGACACTGTCAAAAGCTGCAAATAATTCCACTTTTTCCCAAACGCAGCCTTTCCTCGGCTGCGTATTTTTCGTTTTCGAATTTTATATGTTGATATTATCTTAAAGCTGATATATTATATGTCCAATATCAGTAAACCTATCGGGATGCTGCGGTTATGTCCAGAGCCGAGAAGCTTAAAGGCCGCAGAGTTATTCCTATAACCGTTCACCTTCCCGATGCTTTATTTTTAAAGGAAATACAATGTATCTGGAACGTTACGCCCATGCTTTTAACCCGCCGGTGCCAAGCTCTGCCGAAATACTGAAAAAACACCTCGTCAAAATTCTGACTTTCTGGATTTTTCCGTCCGTTCTCCGTCACCAGGCCAAGCGCCGCCTCAGACATCTTCTGGGAATGGGGCCTGCTCCCGAAACACTTTGGGAAAAACACGTTTTCGAAAAACGCCGGCAACAATTTCTGGCCGCCCAACACGAAAAAAATATTTACGGCTATAAAATCGTTTCCCTCGGCTGCGATTGTTTTTCCCGCACGATTCCAACGCTGTGGGGCATTAAGCCGCGTAAAAAACAAGGTGAAAAAGGATGCCCTTTCGACCTCAGCGACAATCCCCTGCCCGCCGTTGTCAAATATTTGGAAAACGATTTCAATGGCTATTTCAACTCTCTGGCTTACAACAAACAGCTTAAAAGCTGGTGGCTTGCAGATGATGAAATCGTTTACTGTCATGAAGACGACTGCACCGAAACATCCCGCAGCATTGTCACCGAACGCTTTGCCGACCGAATTAACAACCTGCGGCAAATTTTATATCAAGACACCAAACCGGCACTGTTCATCAGCCATTTCAATCCGATGCTGGCTCCCGCAGACATCAACGAAACAGAACAATTGTATAATCGTATGTATAAAACATTGCAAACTGCGCGCGGCAAAAGAGGTTTTCGGCTGATGATCGTTGATACCTCCGGCAAATTATCCGCCGCAGCCAATCTTCTCCCGGAAATCAAACTCCTTTCCTGCCCATGGTTGCCGCAGCCCTACGTCTGGCATCAGCCTGAATGTCGCTATAAAAAAACCGGACTGAAATTCGAGCAGCTTTTTATCGGCGAAGTCATCAAAATCCTCGCCGAAATGCAATAAAAAAACAGCGCGGATAACCTTTGGCTATCAGGCGCTGTTTTCTCTTTTAAAACTTGTCTTTCAATGAAGACTAAAGGAGACGGCTCCTTTAAATAAATTTAACCGGTACAATCCGCACTCATAAATTTAGAGAGCAAAGACCAAAACGCCGTTTACAAAAATTGTCAGCAACATAGTCTTAACAATTTAAAGGGTTAAACATTCGGTTAATTCACACAATGATTAATTAAATAATCTGAATTTGAAATGTCTATATTCCCCTTCTCCCGATTTGTCAAGAGATGAAATACGCGTCAGTCGTTCGGTTTGTAACACTCGCTTATTTCGCTGTCGCTCAAACGCTCATTAACAAACTCTCACCGCGCCATAAAAAAACTCCCCATCAGGGGAATGGCGTGCCGCTCGTAACAACCGCTTTGCGGTTTAACTCCGCGTCAGTCGTTCGGTTTGTAACATTCGCTTATTTCGCTATCGCTCAAACGCTCATTAACAAACTCTCACCGCGCCATAAAAAAACTCCCCATCA
>ERZ1694708.125-NODE-125-length-48082-cov-9.034980_pt1 | contig 48082 bp, 22 predicted proteins | sample MGYA00581714_ERZ1694708 | MGnify/ENA primary metagenome ERZ1694708 (study PRJEB42213, sample SAMN07424259) | human gut metagenome | biome: ENVO:00009003; feature: ENVO:2100002; material: ENVO:00002003 | host: Homo sapiens | place: USA | collected 2014 ...
AGATGTGTATAAGAGACAGGCAAGAATTCTACGTGGCTACCCAATGTATTGGCGGATGCTCCACCGCCTGCAGAAGAGGAATTATTCCTGTTTTCCCAAACCGCACCGTTTTTCAAGGTCACATAATTTTCACCAATTCCTCTCCATGTAGTACCGCTTACCAGACCGGTAAGCTTAGACTCTTTATTTGTAAGCGCAACCCCTGTCCTGGCATGCTTCGTAGAAATAATATTGCCTTTGATTTCCACGATATTCTTTTCATCCAATGGTTTCGCCATATTTCCTTCAGCACCGGATGATTCTAAGGTGCTATTGACCAATACTTCCGCTGCTTCCCGTTTCTTATCGTCAGACCATGATTCCGCCATGATGGAATCAGACGCATCAGTCACAATTCTGCCGCTTCCGATAGATATTTGTCCTTCCGTAGCACGGATAACACGAGATGTATCATTGCCTTTATTTTCCAGATCGACACGACCTTTGATATCAATCTTGGCAGTCCCATTAACTTCCGCCTTCGCTTCAATTAACGGATAATGCTCAAACTTTCCTGTTGTCCGTATCTTTAAAGTGTCTTCCGCCGTATTTTTATTTTCAATGACCAGTTTGGCCTTTCCGCTTCCGAAATATCCGGCTCCCATACTGGTCTGCCCATGCACGACGATTCCTCTTTGTTCCAAACCGTCTTCTGCAGATATATCTATCCCCTTTGTATTTTTAATAGTAAGAGTTCCACTGTGCATCAAAATACCATGCGGGAATTTTACCTGGGTTCCTTTAAGAGCGACCAGTTTCAACGCATGATGATTCATATCAATTACGCCCTGTCCGTCCCCAGACCACATAATAGGCGCAAATCCTTTGTTCATATGCACTTCTGTAGAAGAATCAGTTCCCTCTACAGTAAGGACTACATCTTTATTGAATGAATAATTCCTGTCACCTGAAGTGATACCTTTACTCTTCCAATACTCAACAAACCGTCCGCCTTTCAGAACCCCCTCAACAATTTGATGATTCAGTTCATTGATGGTACCTGTAGCGGGGGATTTCACATATCCCTGTCCGTTTTCTTTCTTAAACAAGAGGTCTTTCATTTTTACTGTCTGGGATGATGCCGTCAGACCTTCGGCAATCGCCGCTTCCCCTTTCAGATCTTTCTCGTCTCTTGTATATGCTTCATAATAGAGTTTCCCCGCCAGGGTATTCAGTACTTCATATACCTGGTCTTCATTGTCCGTATTGATGTTGTCTCTGTCTGTGACCATGGTGATCCATGAGTTTTCAGTCGCATTGGCGATATGGGTGTCTCCTGCCTTGTAGTCTTCTGCCTTTGTTCCTGCATTCTCATGCGCATAGATCAGTTTCATGTTCCCTGCATAGGTCTCGATACGGATCGGGTTTTCGTCTTTCTGGAATATGACTCCTGCTTCTTCTTTGCTCTTCCCTCCCTGGAGGTAGTATACTTTGCTTCCTTTGAATCCTTCCGGTGTCATTCCATAGGCTTCATTAATCCAGGTCGCACCGTTTTTCATAAACAGGCTCAGTTGTCCTTCGAATCCGTCCGCATTGTTCTGTTTGGTGTGGGTGTCAACGGCCAGACCCCTCCACAGGGAATCTCCTGTCCCCAGCCCGAGGTATATCTGGCTGTATTTCTGCGGTTCGGACGGATTTACGGCTCCGTTAAGAACTCCCACATTCCCTTCAATGGTTACTTTCTTTGTCCCTGCTTCTATCTCATCTTCATCTACATTAAAGTCTATTTTTCCGCTTTCCGCCGCCAGTGCATAGTGCGCTGCATCATCATTGTTCTCGATGGAAACGGTGCCGCCTCCTTTGACCACGACGGTTGAGCCGCCTCCATTGGCCAGGATGCCTGTTCCTTTTACTTTCAGATCCACATCGCCGTCAACGGTGATATGACCTCCTTTTTGGATGGCATAATTGGATCCCGCATAGAGTCCGGCTGTGCTGTAATGGGCATAGGCGCCTCCCGGATTGGCTGTATTCTCTACGCCCCATGTTCCGCCTTCTCCTTTAATGGTCATGTTCCCATGGATATCCAGGCTGGAATTTCCTGCCACATAGGCACCTAATGCATAGCCTTTGCCTTTTGACTGTATGGTTACGTCTCCGGTGATGTCTGTTTTATAAGCATTCTGTTTGTTTCCGTTTTGAAGGTGGATACCTTCGGAACGGCCGCTCTTATTTCCCGCTTTCACCGCCAATTCTTTGGCCGTTATGCTGAGACTGTCTTTAGAACTCTGCTGCACGGTGGAAACGGTACCGTTCTGATCTCCGGCAGAGGTAAATGCCAGTCTCTTCCCTTCCGCTTTAATGACTACCGGCTTTTCACTGCTGACCATCGGTTGTCCGTCGGTCATCTGCAGGTCGGTATTTTCTTTGAAGAGATAGGTTCCATCTGCCTGGCGTATTTTCTTTTCCGCATAGTACTTATCTTTGCCTGCATCCCCTGTAATCGGACTCAGTTCGGCTGCCGGCTGAGCGGTAACTTTTACATCTTCACTCTTTACGGTACCCTGCCCCTTATCTTGAGTAAAAGTAATATTGCCAAATCCAAGTTCCGCTGATGAAGCTGTCAATCCTTCCGCTACGACCGCCTTCCCTTTCAAATTACGCTCATCTGTGACATAACTGGAATAATACACCTTCCCCGCAAGAGCATTCAAAGCCTGAGAGACTTTTTCCTTATTCCCCATATCCAAACCGCTATTGCTCGTAACAACGGTCAGAAAAGAATTCTGCCCTGCCTTATCAATGATAAAATCCCCGGCTGTATAATCTTCAATTTTCGTTCCATCATTCTGGTGATCATATATCAGTTTCGCATTTCCGCGGAAATCATCTATTTGTATCTTACGCTTATCTTTCTGAATAATAACCCCGCCATCGGCATTTAAACGCGTCAAATGACTGTCTCCGACATCTATTCTCCCGTTTTTATCTCTGCCGGTTCCATATTTTTCATGTTCCCATGTCGCGCCGTTTTTTAATGCAAGAAATCCTTTGCTTCCTGTCAGCACCCACTCGTTATACGGCCATGTGTGCAAATCTGTTGTAAATAACCCTTTCAATACAGATTGAGAATTTCCAAGCCCGATAAAAACACTCGAATTCTGTTTTGATCGTATGTCCCCCAGAACTTGTACATTTCTTTCGGGATGGGCTACCGTAACATTCCCTTCAGTGTCCACACCTGCGTTCATGTAAAATTTACTCTTAGCATTGACAGAAACCGCTGCTTCGCCTTTGGAGTCAATTTTCCCTCCGCCGACAGCCGCCTCACCCCTATCAACAACTATACCGGAAGGCGCTTCTATATCGACGTCTCCGTCTACGGTAAGACGAGCCGCTCCGGGAGTGCTTTGAAGATAGATTCCTTTTCCCTCAGACCGTATTTTAACCGCATGGTCAGCACTTCCTCCATTTCTAATCCATAAATTGGAATTAGCTGCTTCATCATCAGACCGTTCCGCAAACAAGTATATGCCATAATCAACACCGCTGACAGACAAACTTCCCAGATTTTTCATCGTCAGATTGCCGCTGCGCACAAATAACCCGGCGGATCCTCTGCCACCCCATTGGAAAGATCCTCCGATTCTATGTAAATCACCTTTCCCTGCACGCAGGGACAAATCATGCCCATTCATGTTGACAGTTCCGGTTTTGCTGCTTCCCCAGACCAAAGCGCCAAAAGCATAAAGTTGATCCATAATACCCGGATCTGTCTTATGAAAAACAAGACTTCCCTTGCTCAATTCGGTTGATATAATGGTATTTTTATTAAATGTATAATCAGAACCGTTTCGGATGCCTTTTCCTGACCAAAAATCCTGCTCTGCTTTCGCACCATCCCAATCAGCTTCAGCAATCTGACGATCCTTATATTCTTCGCCCGATGTTTCCGCATTTATCTGGGAAGGCAAAATAAACAATCCCGACAAGAGACTCAGGAGCACTGCTTTCTTTAAATGACACGGCCAAATTTTACTTATTCTGGATCTCATTATTTCTCCTCTTTTCTGTACATACTGAAAATAAAACATAAACATGCATAACATACTTACAGCAGATCATTCATATAATCGAAAACACAAAACCGCTTTCATGATTGACAACACAATTCCGACAAAACACATTCCATATCATCTTTTATAAACACAGAGGAGGTCTGCCGATAACAAACCGGCAGGCCTTCTGTTTTCCTAATATTGATATTATTTTGCTTTCCTGTCTATTTGCAAAAGATTATTCTGTCCATATCAGAAGCTGAAGCGAATGCCTGCGTCTATTCTCCACTTGCTGGAAACGTCAGCTCCAAAGTTTCTCGTGTAGGTTCCGTACAGATAGGTGTTCCTGTTCACCAGCCAGCTTCCTCCTACTTCTACGTCTACCCAGCTGTCTTTCAGGTCTACTTCTGTCCCGCTCGTCGGTTCGTTTTCCGCACTGAAGATGCTCTTCACTTTCCCTCCGAATTCATGGGCCAGCGCTATCTTCGCAAACAGGTTGCTTCTTTCTGTCTCTTTTCCTATCCCCAGTCCGATTCTCCCTATCACGCTGTTTATTCCGTCCTGGTGGATGTGCATTTTCTTCCCCCCTGCATAGTCGCTTACGGCGTCATAGTCTTTTCCTCCTAAGTGCCCTGCGGTGAGTTCAATGCTCGGGTCTATGTAGAAGCCGTTTTCTTTCTTCATCCGCTTCCCGTATTCCATGCTCAGCGACAGGCCGTTTGTCCTGTACTTCCCTTCCAGGCGGTGGTTCATTTCGTTGTATACGGTGTAGTCGTTCTTGATGCGGCTTCCTTTCAGGATGACGTCTATGTACTGCCCGTCTTCTTTCTGCATGGTTCCGTACAGGGCAAGGCTTGCCAGCTTCCCTTTTCCCGTCCCGTTTGCATAGGTGTCCTTCCCTGTTCCGTAGTCCAGGGCCGCCCCGATGGTCCAGTTTCCTTTTTTCTTGTCGTAACCTACCTGGGCTATGTCATAGGTTTGTTTGAGGTAGGTATTCTGTTTGTCCAGTTTGTTCTTTCCGCCCAGGTATCTGGCCCAGATGCCGTTTTCTTCTTTGGCCAGTCTTATGTCTCCCATTCTTCTTTGCAGGTCGTTGTTGTTTCCTCTCCACAGAAGGACGGCAGAGGTCATGGCTGTTTTGGCGCCTTTCATCATCTGGGTTTCTTTGCTTCCATAAATAATGGGAGGCTTCGGCTTGGGGTTCGGATTGGGATTCGGTTTGGGGTTCGGATTCGGTTTAGGATTTGGCTTGGGGTTCGGATTCGGATTCGGGTTCGGTTTAGGATTCGTTTCTTTTACATACCCTTGTCCACTTGCTTCACGGAAATCCATGTCCGCCATCTTCAACGTCGCAGAGGATGAGGTCAACCCTTCCGCAATCGTCGCCTGCCCTTTCAGGTTCTTTTCCCCCTTTATGTATGCATCATAGTACAGCTTGCCTGCCAGGGTATTCAATGCATTGTACACCTGCTTATCGTCAGTCATCGTAATTCCGCTGTTATCCGTCATCATGGTAACTGATGAATTTTTTGCAGCTTCTTTTATGTGCACATCTCCTGTCTTATAATCTTCCGCCTTCGTACCCGCGTTCTCATGTTCATAGACCAGCTTCATGTTCCCTTCGTATTTATCGATGGTCAGTTTATGCGGATCATTCTGCAGCAGTATGCCTTTGTCCGCGCGCAGGCTTGTTACATGGCTGTCAATAGATTCTCCCTTACCGCGATTCTTGTAGTTGAAATCTGCGCCTTTCTTGTGATAATATCCTACTCCTACCTGCTTGTGTTCCCAGACTGCTCCATTTGCCAGCACCATAGATACTTTTCCGGGTATCTTTCCCCATTTTTGCGTATCCGGATTAATTCCCGATATATCCGTGGTTACCAGACCCTTCAAGAAGGAGTCTTTATTGTTCAGTCCCAGCATGACATGACCGCCGCTTTCAGCACTGACATCCCCGGTAATCTTTACCGGACGGGTCGCAGAAGTAGCTTCTACCTTATTCTCATCATTCAGCTTTGCATTGACGAGTATCGAGCCGCCTGTATAAGCAGCCAAGGATGCGACATCTGTTCCTCTGATCGTTCCTCCTCCAATAGATACTTTTGCTCCGTGAGACTCAACAGCTCTCCACATCTTGGAGTCAATATCCACAAGTCCTTTAATGTCTACGAGCGCACTTCCATTATGTTTCTGCGCTTCAATAGCACCGAAATCTTCCCCCGTGTCTTTTACACGGATTTTTACTGCATGTGCCGGATCATCATCATTTTCTATGATTAACTTTGCATGGCCGCTTCCGCTTTTCCATCTTTCGTCACCACGTACCCCTGCTACCAGGATTCCTCGTCCATAAAGGCTTCCCTTCGGATCGGATTCGATGTACATTCCGTTGACATTCTTGATCGTTAATGTACCGCTGTAGACGGTAATTGCATTGGGGTTTTTCTTCGGCAGGCGCTCCGTAATGGATTTCAGTTCCAGCCGGTGTCCGGTCATGTCGATATCCCCGACCACATCACCATTCCAGTAGATATTTCCGAACTTATTATCGTTTACCGTTGTTACAGGATCATCTTCCGCATGGGTTACCAGTGACAAGTCATGATCAAATTTATAGTGGCCTTTTCCGTCATAAACTCCCGCTTTAGACCAGAAATCCCGCGCTTCTTCAGCAAAATAGTTCGCTTCCACGATTTGATGGCGTACCGGATTAACCAGTGGCGGCGGCGTGGGTTTTCCCTGCACATATCCCTGTCCGTTTTCTTTCTTGAAGAGCATGTCTTTCATTTCCAAGGTCTTGGATGATGAGGTCAGTCCTTCGGCTATTGTCGCCTGTCCGGTCAGTTTTTCTTCTCCGGTCTTGTAGGCATCGTAATACAGTTTTCCTGCCAGAGCATTCAGTACTTCATATATCTGGGCTTCATCAGTCATGGTAATTCCACTATTATCCGTGACTACGGTAATGCGTGACCCTTCTGCCGCAGATCCGATGTGTACATCTCCCGACTTGTAATCTTCCGCCTTCGTACCCGCGTTCTCATGCTTATAGAACAGTTTCATATTTCCCTTGTAGTTCTCAATGGTTATCGGTTTCTCATTTTTCTGGTAAATGTTGCCGCCATCAGCCTCAAGGTTTTTGATTTTACTTTCTTTAATGCCGTCTGTCCGGGCTCCTTTTCCTTCATGGTACCAGGAGGCTCCGTCAGAAAGCATCATGTACGTTTGACCAGCTGTTCCGGCATCTGTTCCTATCAACCCTTTTATGTAGGATCCGTCCGTATTCAGAACCAGTCCCAATCTTCCTTTCTGAGCAAGTACATTCCCTTCTATCTGTACATCATGTTTGACTGCTCCTGCCGTAAGAACATTTCTGTCCGACAAATTGCCGTTGATCTGGATTTTACCGTCATTATTTATCTTCAAACTGGACGCCTTATCCCCTTTGGCTATTATTTTCCCGCCGCCGATTGACACATCGCCCTTATTTGCCTGAATTACGCTGACATCATCATTCTCAACATCTACCAAACCTTTTATAACAAGCTTTGCACTTCCGCCATCCTTTACACTCCTGCCGTCCACAAGTATAGCTGCGTCTTTTTCCGCTGCCGTATTACGTATCTTCACAGCATGTTCCGCTTGATTATCATTAGATATAGTGAGGCTCGCTCCATTTCTGCCCTGTCCCCAGACATAAATACCGCTCTTTGCGTTTTTATCGCCATGTATGTCAATATCTATACCTGCCGCGTTCTTTATTTCCAGATCACCGCCATGTGACAAAATTCCCGACGCATAATGCCTTAAATGATTTGCCTCAGAAACCAAGGTCAGCTTATGTCCGTTCATATCAATAAAGCCATCCGCTGTATAATCCGGATCTCCCCATATGATATTTGCTACATTGGCACCTTGACTTCCCCCGTATGTCAGAGTCTTGGGATTTGATAAATCAACCTTGATCGTGGTATCGGACTTCAGGACATAACGATGATCATCATCCTCACCATTTTTATACCCGTTATTCATCCAATACATATTCCCCGATCCCAGACCATCTTCAACAATCTGTTCACTTACATCCAGATTTGCCGGCGGCACGGGTTTATCTTCTACATACCCCTGTCCGTTTTCTTTTTTGAACAGCAGGTCTCTCATTTGTAATGTTTTAGATGACGCCGTCAGTCCTTCGGCTATCTCTGCCTGTCCCGCCAGCTTCTTTTCTCCGTTTTTATAAGCATCGTAATACAGTTTTCCCGCCAAAGCATTTAAAGCCTTATACACCTGGTCTTTATCTGTATCAACAATTCCTTTATTATCTGTAACCACTGTAATGCGTGATCCTTCTGCCGCGGATCCGATATGGGTGTCTCCCGCCTTGTAGTCTTCCGCCGCCATGCCTGCATTCTCGTGGGCGTAATAGATTTTTCCCGCGCCGCTGTAATTTTCAATTACAAGCTGTCCCGCATCTTTTTGATAAATTGCACCGCCCTTTGCATCACCGGCAAACCTGGTTACACGGCTGCCCTGTCCCGCATTCAGCGTGTTCCATTCACCACCTTCTGAAAGAAAAAGATTCATCTTTCCTTTTATATCTGCCTGTGTTCCGCCGACCCATTTCGATCCGGCAGTAAGACCAACATAAGCTTCTGACCCAGCATCCATGCGAATCGTCCCCTGCAAATCCGCTTTTGATATTCCGATTGCGCTTCCATCCTGATTCACATTGATAAATGTCCGGAATCCTTTCGCGGCGCTGATAAGATACCGTTCTTTCTGATTCTCTTTGACTTTGAGCGTACCGCCGCCAATACGAAGAACATTCTTCTCTGTTTTGCCGCCCCAAAGCGATTCGTCCGTTTTAATCAGGTCAGAAAGTGACCCATTCTTTGAATCATCAATATCCGCTGAAGTAATAGAAATAGTATTATTGCTTCCAATCATATATATGCCATAAGTTTTTGACTGATCGCCCCGATTCCATTGCATAAGGCTAATTGCGCCCGGCTTGATTGTGAATCTTCCATTAATCGCTAAATCAGAACAGTCCATAGACGAAATGCCTGTCGTTTTGATAGAACCGCCGCGCAATTCTTCAATCACTACATCAGCATTGATCGTCGTCTTCACCAGGTCTTCACTTACTTTTTTATTAAATCTCTGGCTAAAATTACCCACTGCGATACCATGTGCAGCAGTATACTTGCTGCCGCTGTCTCCTGAGGGAGACCACAGCGTTTTCGCCTTGATGGTAATCGTACCGTTTTTCCCCGGATTGGTTTTATTGCTGTCAACCACGATAGTTGTCTTATTATTCGCCTTGATCCCGTATGCTGAATAATCAGCCCCCAAATCGGCAACTTTCGTCAAATCGAGCGTCAGGTCATGACCCGCCATATCAATATTAATCGTCTTAATTGAGGCCTTATCATGCGTATATCCTAAAATACCTGCTGCGACGGATTTGAATCTTTCTTTAGGCATGTTATTTTTATTAACAACCTGTGCCAGACGGTCTGCAGTAAATACTTCACTTTCACTAATCGGATTTGTAGACTGATCTGCCATCACCTGGCATGTACCCGCCAGCAGCGCAATTGTAACACCGGCAGCCAGCCGCTTCATCTGTAATTTACTTACCTTATTTCGTTTCATAATTCCTCCCGATTTTTCAAACATAAACTCTCTGCCGGATACTCGATTAGCACCCCAGCCTTGCCCGACAGCAGGCAATTCATCCTCTTCTAAAACATACCCATCCGGACCTGAACCGCTTGCCGCGGTCATGAAACCCGTGTCACATGAACCGGATTCACTCCAAAAAGTATTTCAAATTATCCATGCCCGGCACTCCCTTTCATCCACTCCATTAAACGCAACAAAAAACGAGACAATAAAAAGATGCACAGATTTCATAATTCTAAATCTGAACCGGATTTCCCATATCCGGCTTTCTTATGCATCTAGCCTTATGCCTCGCAAGTCATTAGAAAATCAGAAAACAAAGTGGCACCCTGACTTAGTTCCTCATTCTGTCATATCTCCGTGAAAGACTTACTATGACACAATTCCCCATACAGTTGCGGGCCAGTTCCGGAGTCTCACCGGATTCCCCACATGAGCTCTTCAGCTTTTGTCCTCATATAGTATTAAATTATTGGATAACCATTATTTATTAAGAAATAGCTATTTACATCTTATAATTCCAAATGATTATCTAATTTCATCGTGTCAATTATACTATATTACTTTTCACATATCAACAATAAATGATATTCCAATTGGTAATTTTAATTATTTTTTATAAATCCTTTTCAAATACAATGTTAACTTGCTCTGTTTCGCATACTTATCTAATTATCTCCCAAGTATAAAGGACTGCCGTCCTGTCCCCAGGAAAGCAGTCCTTTATTTTTTCTTTTTATTATTCAGTTCTCATGACAAAATCTTGTTTCATTCCCCTTTTGGAAGTTGACATCATGCTCAGAAGCTGAAGCGAATTCCTGCATTGATTCTCCAGTCTACCTTGTAATCTCCGCCAAAGCTCTTTGTGAAATCTGCATAAATCATGCTTCTCGGACTCAGGTAGTAGTTGCCGCCCAGTGCAATTTCTGCCCAGGTATCCTTAAGGCTGAACGAGGAACGCTTGCCTGTCTTTCCGGGTTCACTGAACAGGATGTGTCCATCTCCGTCAAATTCATGGAACAGACTTGCTTTGGCATAGAAATTGCCTTTGTCACTCTCTACTCCGGCTACTACACCCAGGCGCCCAATCAAACTGTTGACTGATGATTGATTGACACGCATGCTTTCACCACTAGGCGCCGCTGCAGCAAAGCTGTCCGATGACAAACGGCTCCATGTCAGTTCCGCCTGCGGCGTTACAAAGCCTTTTCCCATACGAATCTTTTTTCCATATTCAGCACTGATACCATATCCGTATGTATCATACTTGCCTTCTACATAATTCCTGAGCGCCGGTGCGCTGTATTTGTTGTAGGCAGTGAACTTATTGGAAAGTTTTCCTACTTTCGCAATGATATCCACATACTGTCCATCTTCCGATACTCTGGTCGCGTAGGCTGCCAATGTGTACAGTTTCGGGTCACCTTTTCCACCATATCTGTATGTTGCGCTGCCGTCATTGTATCCGAAAGCGCCGCCTACATGCCAGCCCGATGCTAAACGTTTATCCATGCCCACCTGGGCCGCCCAGTAGCTGTCCTTCATATACGCATTATGGGCGTCATAACTGATCCGGCCGCCGTAAACTCTTGCCCACAGGCCGCTTTCCGCACCGATTCTAAGGTCTCCCATGCGCTTATACATATCATTCATGTCATTCCGCCATACAAGGATAGAGGAAGTCAAAGCGCTTCTGGTACTGCTCATGATAGAGGTCTCATAATCACCGGTTTCGATTTCAGGCTTACTCGGCTTGTCAGGCTTTTCCGGATCCTTGGCAGGCATGTAATCAAGGTATCCCTGTCCATCTCCCTTAAAGCTCAATGTTTCGGTTCTCAAACCGGCGCTGCTGGAAGTCAGCCCTTCGGCAATTTGCAGTTTGCCTTTCAGATTCCGTTCTCCATTTTTGTACCCGGTATACTGCAGCTTTCCTGCCAGTGCATTCAGTGCTTCGCTGACCTTGTTTTTATCAGCTGCCTTTTTTGAATTTGTATCCAGTCCGGCATTATCAGTAATCATGTTCACTGTGGAACCGGCATCGGCTGCCGCAATGAAAGTGCCGCCGCCAAGTACCTTTGTCGGGTTTGTCTTGTCATGGGCATAAATAAGAGACATTTCCCCGCCAAAGTGTCCAATATCCGTCGTTCCGCTTACTGAATCCGTCTTGTCAAGGGTACCTTTAGTAGAGACAAGCTTACGAACCTTACTGTTACTGGTCTGCTGCCACTTGCCTCTCAGATCGACATCCGTACTGCTGTTCATGCTGGCACCTGTCCAGGTACCGTCACTTTCTACCTTAACTTTTGTCTCTCCGCTGCCGGCGCTGCTTCCTTTCCAGCTTCCGCCATTGGAAAGAGTTACATCCATCTTCCCTTCACCGGATACATCACCTTGCAAGGACGCTCCGGCCCGATCCATAACAACATCAGATGTAGATGCGGCATCCGTTTTGATTCCGCCGGAAACGGTTCCGTTTTTCAGTTTAAGTTTTCCGCCGTTAAGCACGGATGCGCCATTTACAACATTCGTATTTTCTGTTTCAATCGTTCCGTTATCCGCTGTCACTGCACCGCCTACACTGCTACCGATCAGTTTTACCGTTCCGCCCGCATTGGCAGAAGCATCTCCCATTACTGCCGTTTCATCCGCTGTAATTGCTCCACCCGCTGCGGCAATGGCACCGGCCGTGCTCTTTTTCAACGCTACAGTGCCACCATTCAAAGAGGAAACCTTGCCCTTTATAACCGTCCCGTCATTAACTGACAGGTTACCGTTATCCGCCGTAGCGTTGCCGCCTACGCTGCCGCCGATCATTTCTACTATTCCGCCTGCATTGACAGAAGCATCGCCTTTCACCGCTGTTCCGTTTACAGCAATCCGTCCGCCCTCTGATGCAAGACTGTCTGCGCTGCCCTGTTTCAATTCCACGGTACCGCCGTTTTTAGCATTAACGGATTCATTTACTTTTGTATTCTCCGCTTTAACGGTACCGCCATCAGCTAATACGGTTCCGGTCACTATGCCGCCGGCTATAGATGCCGTGCCACCATGAGCCCCGATAAGATCCTTCACCGTGGCATTCCTTATCGTAGCCTGGCTGCTTCCATCTTTGGCCATTACCTGTCCTGCTACACTGCCACCAATCAGATTGATACTGCCGCCTGCCGCTGCAGTGGCATTACCTTCTGTTTCTGCACCATGGAGGGAAACTATACCATTATCGGCTTCCACATCTCCTTTCAATTTGCCATTCCGAAGGCTTACTGAAGATCCGGCACCCGCACGAACAGCTTTGCCGCCGGCTCCTGCCGTTACATTGGTTATACCTGCTGCTTCCACAATACCGCCGCCAGAAGCCACGATACCATCTCCTTCGGCAGTGATATTAGAGGTTCCGGAAAGAAGCACTTTACTTCCCGCACCGTCGGCAGCTACACCGGTCTTGCCTGTAATATTGGCACTGCCCTTAATATCGGCGGTCTTTCCTCCTTCTGCTTTGACACCGACGCCGGTATTTCCTCCATTCAGATTCAGCGTATTTTCTCCGCTGTCCACATGGATATTCTTCGCACCCGCATCGACAGCCGCACCGGAATCTCCGTTGACAGTAGCCGGATTCTTTGTGAACTTATAGGTATCCGTATCCGATTTATAAACGCCGGCTTCCTTGTATACCTGTTCAGAAGCAGTACTGCCGTCTATAGTCTTATTAATTGGATCCGTGACCTGTTCATTCGGATAAGCGGTTTCATAAAGGTACTGCCCCTGACCGTTATCTTTCTTAAAGGTAATATTTCCTGTTTTGAGAACCGCTTCAGAACTGGTCAGACCTTCTGCAATTTTTACAAAACCGGTCAGATTCTTTTCTCCGTCCGCATACGCTTTATAGAAGAGTTTATTCGCAAGAGCGTTCAGTGTCTCACTGACCAGATTCTTATCCGCAGATGCATTGGAAGATGTATTCAGCCCCTTATTATCCGTGATGAGGGATATGCCGGAGCCGGATGCCGCTTTCCGTATGATCAAATCTCCGCCGATCATGGTTTTCGGCGCTGTTTCTTCGTGTGCATAATATACATCCGTGTAACCGCTATAGTTATCTACGGTGATATTTCCTGTGTCTTTCTGGAATATCTGTCCTGCCTTATCTGCACTTACTCCGCCGGCAAGTCTTGTCAGATGGCTGCCTTCGAAGTTTTTGCCGCCCCAGGATGTTCCGGTATCTCCATACTTTTCATTCATCCATGCGGCACCGTTGGCAAGGAACAGATTGGCCTCCCCTTTGAAGGTCAACTCTCCTGCTTTCTTCCCTTCATCGGGGAATGCATTATACACAACCCCTTGGAGTGTAGAATCCGACGTGGTCAGTCCCAGATTAATCTGTGACAAAGTGCCTTTCTTATCCACTTCATTGACAGCACCGGTCGTTACCGCCAGATTTCCCTTAATATTGACTTTCTTGTCAAGGCTTCCTACGGCATTTCCGTTGCTGTCAAGCTTGACATTCATGTTGACAACACCGTCTTCTGCACGGATAGCCGCATAGGGATTTGTCGACGCCTTGTCTACTTCAATGCTGCCGCCGCCGTTGACTGTCACTTTGCTGCCGCCGGCATTGGCAAAAATACCATGGGCTTTGCCTTTCAGGTCTACATTTCCGTTGACTGTGATATCAGCTCCCATAGAATTGGGCCCCATATTACTGGTGGAGTATAGTCCGGTTGCCCCATAATAACTAAAGCCGCCATTGTGTCCGTCTACATCGGCTGTCACATTTCCATTAACAGTCAATCTGCTGTTTCCCTGGATATAAGCACCCAGTGTATTGGCTGTTCCGCTTACTTTCAGATTGACATCTCCGTTAATCGTCATTTCGGGCCGGATAGCTGCATTGCTGTTTGCCATATGGATGCCTTCAGCACGGGATGTGCTTGTCACTTCTACATCCAGGTTCTTCGCGGTGATTTCTGCTTTCTTCGCAGTAGACTGGTTGATTCCGTAGACTGTACCGCTGCCTTCTACCGTCTTCATTTTCAGTGCTTTTCCATCAGCCCGGATAATGACATCTTCTTCTACTTTTACTGCAGGTCCGCCTGCGGCAACAGTAATTTCAGAATCCTTTGTGAATTTGTATGTACCGTCTTCTTTACGCACACCGGTATTGACATATTTCATGTCCTTCGCCTTTACGCCGGTGATAGTATCGGTAAATGCTGTTTCCGTCTGTTCTTCAGGAATATCCGAAGCCGGTGTATAGAGGTACTGCCCCTGACCATTGGATTCCTTGAACGTCACATTCTTCAAATCAAGAGAAGCTTCCGATGCGGTCAGCCCTTCCGCCAAAGCTGCCTTGGCAGAAAGTTTTCCATCCTTTGCCAAGTAATAGAGCTTTCCTGCCAGTGCATTCAAAGTTTCACTGACCAGATTCTTATCCGCCGCTTTAGTTGAAGACGTATCCAATCCGTTGCTCCCCGTCATCAATGTAATACGGGAACCGTCCGATGCCTTGGATACCTTGAAATCGCCGCCGATCATTTGTTTCGGCGTGCTATTTTCATGGTTATAGTAAATTCGGCTGAAACCGCTGTATGTGCCGACTTCCACATCTGCCTTGTCCTTCATAGCGATGAGCCCCGCATGATCCGCGTCTTTTCCGCCGGTCAGGGTTGTCAGATGAGAAATACCGTCATAAGCCCCGTACAATCCGTTTGATGGACTCGGAAGTGTCGTCTTCCCGTCATTTCCTGCCGCATAAACGGCATCGGCACGGGAAACCGCTTCATGATTCCATGTCGCACCATTCTGGAGCCACAGGTTGATATCTCCCTGCTGTGATTTTCCGGTAGGCGTATTTTTATTCGTATTCGATACAACACCGCTCCATGTGGAATCAGACGTCGTCAGCCCCAGATTAATGGCACCGTCACGGAAATAGTATGAATTAGCTCCATTTCCATCATCTTTCGATGCATAGAGATTCCCCACCAGATTCACTTTATGGTCGGAGGCTCCGGTCACTTTGACTTTGCCGCCGGCATCCGTTTCAGTCTTTACATTCACATTAACAGTACCGCCGAAAGCACCCAATGCCAGGAATCCCCGTTCTCTACTCTTCGGCGTGATAATATTGACATCGCCATTCAAGGTAAGAACATTATCCAATGAATTCTGCCCTGCGACTTTATAATAAGCATCCGTTACCGCGCCGTTCCCTTTGACTGCCATATCTACATTGCCGTTGATCGTGATGGAACTGCCGCCTTCTTTGCCAAGATAAATCCCCTCCGGCGCCCAGCGGCTTCCCATATAGGTAGGATAGCCGCCGTCTTCTCCGGTACCCTTAATACCCCAGAAATCATCGGAAGACTGGTCATTTCCGGTACCGCGCATGGTGACATTGCCATTGATGGTCAGTTTGGTCTTTGCCGCTTCTGCCGCCCCCATGTGACCCATAAAAATACCGTCTACCATATACGCGCCGCCATTGACGGTCATATTCACATCGGAATTAACAGTAATATCATCTCCGTCTTCCAGATAGATTCCATAAGTTCCCATCATACCGGCTTCCGGTGTTTTCAGGTTCAACTGTTTCGCGTTAATAACTGCTTTTACATTCGGCGTCATTCCTATCGGCGCCCAATCACTGCCGCCGGCGGTAATATTGACTGTCTTTCCTGCAAAGTCATAAGCCAGATTCTTGCTGTTTCCGCCTATCTGGCTGACAGAGCTGCCGAATACCTTCGAATCCTCCTTATAATTGAAAGTAATAGGGCCTTCCGCATCAATAACGTCACCGCTCGGATCTTCTTCGGGCGTATAGATGTACTCACCCTGACCGGTCCCGTTCTTGAAAGACATATTGCCTGTCTTCTTTGCCACGGCGGATGTTGTCAATCCTTCAGCAATTTCTACTTTACCCGTAAGATTGGTTTCTCCATTTTTATACGCGGTATAAAACAGTTTATTCGCCAGTGCATTAAGGGTGGCATTTACCAAATTCTTATCTTTTGCCTTGCTGGAATTTGTATCCAATCCCCTGCTGCTGGTACGCATCGTAATACCGGAACCGGCTTCCGCATTAGCAATTATCGTATCTCCGCCGGTCATTGTTGCAGGAGACGATGCCTCGTGATCATAAACAAGAATAGTGTGTCCGCTGTAATGATCAATGGTAATCGGATTGCTGTCTTTCTGGACAATTACACCTGCCTTAGCCGGCGCGGTACCGCCTGCCACTTTTGTCACGCGGCTGCCTGCAAACAAACCATACTGGTCTTTTGATGTCCGGCGGTTTTCCCACATTCCTCCGTCAGACAGATACAAATTCATAGGATGTCCGTCTTTATTATCGGCAATTCCGGTCCACCGGGATTTACTGCTGCCCAGACCCAGATCAACAGTTCCCTTTTTCCCTAAAGAAATTGTGCCCTGCACAACGACATCCTTTCCATTGGATCCTGTTTTCGCATCATTCATGCCCATGGCAAAGGTGCCTGAAGTGGCAGCCACAGCTTTATAGCTTGCCTCTTCCCCGTCATCCGGCGTAAAGATTGTGCCTCCGGCAATGGTTACCGCATTTTTTTCGCTGCCGCGCATATCCACGCCGACACCTTTTACTTTCATATCCAAGTTGCCGTTCAAAGTAAACGCCGCACCGTCTTTATCATAAATATTGATGCCTGTTGCCTGATATGTCTTTGTGCTGCCATACCCGCCCTTTTGAGCAGCAGAAACACCATAGGCATCATTTCCGCTTCCCGTGCCTTTCATAGCCAGGTTACCGTTAATGGTCAGCGCAGAACCGCCATTATATAGTTTGATTCCGTCCGCAAAACCATCTCCGCCCTGTTTTGCCAAGATAGATACGTTGCCGGTAATGGCTGCTTTTCCGCCTTCATGGATATATATACCATATACATCTCCCACAGAGGATTTGGCATCGATGGAAATATCTTTTGCCACAGCGTCAATCTTTTTCTTCGTGTACATGCCTACAGCACTGTTGCGTTCTGTCTTATTCTCCGCATTCAGTTTCAGACTCTTATCTGCCGCATGAATCGTAATATCCTTATTGATTCCCACCACGGCGGCCACAGCCTTATGGTAGCCAAGATCTTCTGTCGTGGTATCTCCGTCATCGACAGTGACCGTATTCACCGCTTTGGTAAAAGTATACACATCATCTTTCAGCACATTGGCTTTGACATACTCCTGATCTTTATCAGCTTCTCCGGTGATAGGGGTACCGAAATCAGACGTAGTCTGTCCATGAGGATCATCTTCTGCGGGGGTAAATTTATATTCACCTCTGCCCGTGACATCCTGGAAGCTCATATTTCCCGATACGATGGCAACCGATGCGGAACTTGCCGTCAGACCTTCCGCAATTTCTACGGTACCTTTCAGATTATCTTTGATTGCCGCATTGTTATAACCGGTATAGTAAAGCTTATTCGCCAAAGCGTTCAGAGTTTCACTGACCAGATTCTTATCGGCCGCCTTGTTGGAATTGGTATTCAGACCGCCGTTCCCGGTTACCATTCTGACAACAGATCCCGGTTCCGCTTTTTTTATCAGCGTCCTGCCGCCAATCATCTCTTTTGGCTTTTCCGCTTTATGGTCATAGACAAGGATTGCATGACCGCTGTAATGATCTATATTGATGTCCCTGTCGTCGTTCTGTCTGATAATACCCGCGTGGGCCGCATCACTGCCGCCTTTGAAATAATCTATATGGCTGCCCATGTAAGAGCCCGTCACGGAAGCAGTCTTCTTATTATTCCAAACCGCATCATGGCTCAGATACAGATTGACCTCGCCGGCATCGCTGGAAAAACTCCTGTTATAATCGGTTACACCTGTCCATGAAGAATTCTTGCTTGCCAGCCCTACATTTACAACGGCCTTAGCCCCTGATCTTCTTTCGGTGTAAATATTTCCCTGAAGCACAGTGTCTTCAGCCTTGGCAGCCGTTCCGTCCTCATTCATATTAATGAAAACAGTACCGTTCACACCCTTAACAAGCTTTGAATTCCCCTGAGCATGTTCATCCATAGGCGTCAGAATCCTGCCGCTGCCAAGGCGCATAACGCCGCCTTTAGCGGTAGAATTGATGGCAGTTCCCTGAATTTTTACGTCCAGCGGCCCTTCAATAGTTAATTTGGCATTATTCCCGATATTGGCAATGGCAGTTACCGATATACCCGTTGTATCTTTGGCAGCTTTTACCGTTCTCCATTCATCGGAACCTGTACCGGCTATTTTCAGCCCGCCTTTAATGATAAGTTCCGCATTAGGTCCGCGGTTTGCCACGCCGTACGCCATTCTGCCTGAAGTAGACACCTTATCAATCACTACATCCCCGGCGACGGAAAGCTTACCGTTCTCGGAAACATAAATACCTGTAGCTTCTCTTCCATTCGTCTGATCTGCAGAAATAACCAGCGGTTTGTTTTTCTCCATATTGATGAAACTGATGCTCTTCTTGTTGCCGTCCGTCCCTTTTCCGACACGGACAGCCGCCGCCTTTGCAGATGCGGAAGAAGCCGCTTCCAGACGAAGTCCATGATTTGCCATGTCCACGGTGATTGAATCATCGCCGTTGTAAGCTGCACTGACATATCCATCTTCAGCATGGGTGTCATCAGCAGTGACCGTAGTTTCGCCTTTCAGCAGTCTGTCTTTGATGATCGGCCCGTCCAAAGGCTCTTCCGGTTCATATACATAGGTGCCCTGTCCGTTCTTATCAGCAGCCGTATTTGTCCTGAAAGCAATATCCCCACTTGCTGAAACAGAAGAGGAAGTCAACCCTTCCGCAATTTCCACAGTGCCTTTCAGCTTTGTGTCACCTTGCGCATAAGACATATAGTAGAGCTTATTTGCTAAACTGTTCAGCGCTTTTCCCGCCGCCGTTTTATCGGCCGTATTGATTCCGCCTGCATCTGTGCGCAGCGTGATGGAAGATCCTTCTTCCGCTGTCTTGATTCTGAAATCACCGGCGCTGTAATTTTCAGCGGCAGAACCGTCTCCAGTATGGTCATAGAAAACAAGAGTGTGTCCGCTGTAATTATCTACAGTAATGGGCTTGCTGTCTTTCTGATAAATATACCCTTTATGCACTGCGTCACTGCCGCCATGAAGCTTCATTAAATAGCTGCCGTTATAGACAGGATTCTTACCGGCAAGCGTCGTAGTAGTCACATGAGACTGCTGCTCATTCGTCCAGGTGGCCCCGTTTTGCAGATACAGATCAAAATTCCCGATATCATGCATCGTATTCCCGCCGCTGCCGTAATTATCATTGTACTGTTCATACGCCGCCACACCAGTCCAGGACGAATCCTTATCTGTCAGCGCCACATGAAGATTTCCTCTGTGCTGCCAATCTGCCAGCTGGCCTCCACTGTACTCAATAACTTTCTTTCCATACTGCCCTGTAACATACATATCCCCGATAATATTGGTTCTTGCGCTTCCTGGCGCACCATTTTTCATGTTGATATTGACCGTTCCTTTTTCCACACGGGCCGCATAGAAATTATGGGATTTATCCGCATCCGCTGCTGTAGAAATAGTACCGCCGCCGACAGAAATTACACTGTCCGCGCCCGCAGTATGCAATGCCGATCCTTTAAAACCGGAAATATTCACCGGTCCCGTAACGGTCATGGAAGTATTATCGCCGGTCATCCGGATCCCGGATACGCCGATATACCGTCCCTGCTTCTCCGCTTTATCACCGTCCACATTTGAAATGGTAAGGGAACCGTCAATCACCGCTTCACTTCCGCTGCCCTGGAACGCAATACCTGCGGCGGAACTGCCTTTGGTATGCACCTTGGCAATCTCCACCGGTCCCGTTATATTCAGATGGGAATTCCCCTCAAGGAAAATGCCGTTGGCAGCACGGGTATTTGTATTGGTGGAAGTGATGCCGATTTTCTTTCCCGCATCATTTTTTACAGTAATATAATCATTATTTCCCACATAAACGGCATCAGCAATCTTATTGTCGCTTTCTGCCGCCACATTTAAATTGAATCCATTCATATCCACAATCATCGGATTGGTCTTCGTCGTAGGTGTGGACTCATTGTACATACCGCTGACCACATTTCCCTGCTTTGCATTCGGCGCAGTGCCTTTTGCATTGCGGTCAGCCGTTTCTTTTTCCGGCCCGGTAATTGGCCCGACAATCTCATCTTGCGCCGGTGTATAGAGATACTGCCCCTGTCCGTCTTCTTTTTTGAAAGTCACATCTTCCATACGTTTGGACAGGCTGGAAGCCGTCAGCCCCTCGGCAATTTCCACTTTACCGGCAAGATTGGTTTCCCCATTTTTATACGCAGTATAAAACAGCTTATTCGCCAGCGCGTTCAGCGTCTCGCTGGCCAGATTCTTATCTGCTGCTTTGGATGAATCCACATTCAGTCCCTTGCTGTCGGTAATCAGATTGATTCCCGATCCGGGCTGCGCTTTAGTCACGGTAAAAGTCCCGCCGAGGATATCCGTGGGTTTCTCTTCTTTATGACCATAGTATATATTGGTGAATCCCTTATAATCGTCTACGCGGATATTGATGCCTTCGCTGTCTTCATCCTCTCCGGGTTTCTGGAAAATATGTCCCGCCTTATCGGCGCTTTCCCCGCCGACCAGCCGTTTCAAATGGCTTTCCGAAAAATCCTCTCCGAAATAAGCATCAGGCGGTTCGCCCCAGGCCTCATTCGTCCAGGAAGCGCCGTTCTGCAGCCACAGATTAATTTCCCCAAAAAATTTCTTGCCACCGGCGTCATTGCCTTCATCTTTAAACGCATTGTATGCGACCCCCGTCCAGCTGGAATCGGGCGTAGCCAGCCCCAGATTGACGCGGGTATAAGGCTCCGGCTCATTCACATTGATCGCGCCGGCAGATGCGCCTACATTTCCTTTGATCGTAACTTTGGAATTACCGGCTCTGACAGGCACCTTATTTTCGTCCCGCTCCATATTCATCGTGGTGGTGGCGCACTCCGCCAGCAGTGCGTAATACCCCTTGGTATTATCTTTATTGATTTCTATATTTCCGCCCTTGAAATAAATATCCGAATGGCCGCCATTGGCAAATACGCCGTTGGCATTCACCTTCAGATCCACCAGTCCGTTAACGGTCAGCTTCGGTCCCATCTGGAGTGTGTAATTATTTCCGGCATAGATGGCAGAGCCGCCATAATAGCTGAAACCGCCGTCATCTTCCACATAGACCGCCCAGGGGTTCTTTTCATCATGGGTATTCATGGTTACGTTCCCATTGACAGTGGTTTCCGCATTGCCGCACAGATACATGCCCAGGCCGTAATTAGCGCCATGAGCCCTGATATCCATATCCCCATTAATCGTCAGCTTGTACGGCGTATCCTTATTCGTTCCGTTCTGTCCGCCTACACGGATTCCTTCAGCGCGACTTTTCGTATTCCCTGCATTAATAAATATCTTTTTTGCAGTAATCGTAGTCCCCTGCAATGACTCTATCTCAATCGCATGAAGCTCTAATTTCTTATTATTTCTTTCCGCATTAAAAATTAAAGTCTGTCCCGATGCATCAATATTTACAGGATGGCTTAAATCTCCTATCTTTATACCATTAGCGGTATTAATTATTGCATCTGTAGTAAACAGATAATTTTCCCCATTATCCTTTAAAATCTTTCGATTTACATAAATGTCATCTTTATCTTTCTCCCCGGTAATACCATTTGTAAGCTGTATCGCATCAGGATACTTCTTTTCCATGTCTTCTAAGAAATCAGCACGAACATCATGATACAAACCAAGACTGCCAAGTAATGACAACGTAACTGCCGCCGTCAGAAACCGTTTCCCCGATTTCCATTTTGAATACTCTTTCATAACCTGCTCCTCCGTTTTTCCATTCATCAGAAAATATGAAATATATGCACTGCTTCTATCCCCGCTTCTCTGCCATAGAGGATTATCTCCGGCCGGAACCGTTATGATGCCTGCCGTTCTGCCATACTATTTCCGCACCGCCTTTCTCAGAACTCGCACCGGAAACCGGCATTCAGCTGCCACTCCCGTTTCCAGTCTCCACCAAATCCCCTTGTCACATCTATATAAATACGGCTTACAGGTGACAGATTATACGTGCCGCCTACCGTTAATTCCCCCCAGGTATCCTTTAAATCATAGCTGGTTTCCTTAGTACCGCCGTCAGCAGCGGAATAGGATGCTTTAATCCTGCCGCCGAATTCATGGGCAATGTCCGCCCTCATGTATAAATCTCCGAAAGAACCGGCACGTCCCGCTTCAACGCCTGCTCTCGCCACATAACTGTCAAAAGATTGCCCCTTTACTGTCATGACGGCATTTTTATTGGAAACATCGTATTCATCAGGCTCCAAATGCGCCCAAGTAAACTGGATCTGCGGCTGCCAGTAGAAATCTCCCATACCGAAACGCTTTCCATATCTCCCTGCCACGCTGTAACCTCTGGCAGCAGATGATCCGGTAAACTGATTCCCCCCTCTGTCATACAGGGTAAATTCATTCTTTATATACCCGCCTTTGACGATCATATCCACAAAGGCTCCCCGGCCGAGATCTTTTGAACCGTAGAGCGAAAGGGCATATAATTTGCTGTCGCCTCTGCCGCCAAAATCATATTTGCCCTTTCCATCCCTGTAATCCAGAGATATGCCGGCACGCCAGTTATTGGGGTAACGGCGGTCATACCCGGCTTCGCCTGCCCAATAGTTTTCTTTTATCCCGATATCGTTTCCATCATACTTCCATCTTCCGCCATAAACCCGTCCCCATGCGCCTTCCATGCCGTTTCGATAGCGGAGCATGTCCAAACGGAGCATTCCCTGCATAGCGTTATCTCTCCACTCCAAAGAGGAACCGGTCAATACGCTGCGTCCGCCTTTCATCAGCGCCGTCTCATTATCCCCATGGACAATCGGTGGAACCGGCGGTGTCGGTGGGTTCGGATTCGGATTCGGATTCGGATTCGGGTTCGGATTCGGATTCGGATTCGGGTTTGGATTCGGATTCGGGTTTGGATTCGGATTCGGGTTCGGTGCTGATCCTTTTTCTACATATCCCTGCCCGTGGTTGTCTTTCTTATACTTCATATCCGCTAATTTGGCAGATGCTGATGACGCGGTCAGCCCTTCCGCGATTTCTGCCTTACCCGCCAGATTACTCTCGCCGTCCACGGATCCCTCATAATATATCTTCCCCGCCACCGCGTTCAATGCTTTCCATACAGCATCATCATTATTCATATCAATACCTGCGTTATTAGTGGATACCACAATTCCCGAACCGGCAGCTGCTTTCTTTATCCGGAAATCACCTCCGCGGTAAGATGCGGTCGTACTGCCATCTCCCTCGTGAGTATAAATAACTTTGACATGTCCGCTATAATTCGTCACGTGGATTTCCGATACTTCTTCAGGATAAATGATGCCTGCCTTATCGGCGGAGTTTCCGCCCACCAACTGGTTCACATGGGATACTCCGTCATATTTCCCATAGTGGAATACGCTCGGTTGGGGCATTTTTTCTACCTGAAGCCCATTGGTCCGCGATGGAGAGCTGTGTTTCCATACGGCTCCATTCTGCAGCCAGAGATTTACTTCTCCTGCCTGATCAGATCCGCTGTTGTCCACCACACCGATCCATTGGGAATCACTGTTTGCCAAAGCCAGATTGATACGGCCGTTCTGGAAAAAGTAAGGCTGTCCGTTGTGGTCTTTATCATCCCGCATGGCAATGATATTCCCCTTGATATTCACTTTATGGGAAGCCGCATCCGCTCCTGCCATATTCACATTGATAGTGCCGCCGTAACTGGCAAGGGAATAAAAACTTTCTCCCGTGCTTGATGGCGTCACTATGGTCACATTCCCCTTATTGGCATTAATAACGGCGATATCATAGTCATCCATGCCGGCAGATTTATAATAAGGATCTGTCTTCATGGCAGCTCCGCGGACAGCCAAGTACACATCGCCGTTGAGATCAATGGAGCTGCCGTCCGACATATCCACATCGACCCCGGTCGGCTGCCAGCGGGCACCGGTATATTCATCCGCCCATCCCGGAACATGGCCGTCCGGCCCGTAACCGCCATGTATTTCCGCCGCATTGACTCCCCATTTCGCGTCCCGGGAAGAGGAATCCGGAGGTTCTCCAACGGCTGCTGGATCCCCTATATATACGTTGCCATTGACAGTAATGTTCGCTTTGGCCCCCGTACCGGTGCCGGCACGCATCATGTAAATACCGTCGGCAAAACAGCTGCCTCCGTAAGTCTTAATCTGCAGGTTCCCGTTTATGGTCAGCCGGCTCCCGTCAGATGCGAGAATCCCCGCCCCCTGCGAATTTCCTGCTTCGCTGCTGGAAGTATCAATGGACAGCGTTCCTGTCCCGTCACCCACGGTGACAACGGATGTCGTTCCTTTCCCCGGCGTAATACCCTCAGCGTGATAAGTGCCGTGGATACTGATTTTTGATCCGTCTTCCAAGTTATACTTATTAACACCGTTTTCCACTTTATAGGCACTTCCGAAAGTTGCCTTATCTTTTTTTGCCTTGGTCGTGATTCCGGAAGTATAAACCGGCGCCGCCAGCACATCCGAAACTGCTCCGGTGCCGCTAATAAGCAATGCTGCTATACCGGCTGCCAGCCACTTTTTTCTGCCATACACATATTTCATCATTATCCCGCCTTTTCTCCACTACAACGATCTATGCCTTACACTTCCATCTTCACGCCGAACAGCCATGTGCGCCCTGGCATGGAATACCATGTTCCCGGCGTATGGTCGCTCCAGATGACATCTGTATGCTCCGCCCAAAGTTTATCGAAAATATTATTGATTTTCAGATAGAAATTAAAATCTTTTCTCGGTTCATAATTAAAGCTCAAATTATAAATTCCGTATTTATCGTTCGGCCACCCTTTCAAATCACTGTTTACCGGGTTCTTTCTCCGGATAAAATAGAATCCGTCCAGACCTCCGGTGAACTTCTTATTGTGATAGATCATGTCAAAAGTAAGTTTATCTTTCGGCGAATATCCGAGAGAAAAATTATCCCCGGGAACATTGGAGTACAAATGCGCCCATCCTACATTGGCGCTCCATTTACTCCCGATCTGCGAAATCAGCTGGGCATTCCATCCTCTTGAAACACCCTGATTAAAGTTTTTATATTTTTTTGATGAAGTATCATATCCGATAGATTGTTCATCTTTTGTTCTGAACCAGTTAAAGGTAAACATGGTCTTATCGCTGAATACATGGCTGTAGCCGACGGTATCCGTATATCCATAAGCAGGTCTGACCTTGGCATTTCCATACTGGGGAATATAAAGAACATCAAGCCCCGGCAGAATGTAGAAATCATTGCGTCCCGCATACACTGTATCCTTAGGTGTAATTTCATAGCTCAAACGATAGCTTTTGGATGTATGACTGGAAAAATCGGCAGTGTATTGATCTGTCTCAGGGCGGTCATGCCGCAGGCCTCCGGAAAGAGACCACCGGGGCAGGAAATTCCAATCTTCCTGTATATAAAAAGAATAATTTTCATACCAGTGGTTCGTTTTGACCGGATTCCCATTTACGTCAAATCCTGCCGCCCGAAGAACATTGTCCCTTCCCTTTGAATAATCCACACCAAAAGTCAGTCGGTTCCATTCATCATGGAAGCTCACCTGCTCGCCGATGATGTCATAAGTATAGTCGCTGCTTATCCCCCAATTGGACTGCGCATTCATGTCATAATCCTGAAAATAATTTGTCTTTACTTTATTCCGGCGGTAAGTAAACTGGTTATCCCAATGCTTCCCGATGGATATCTTATCCTGCAGAGTCAGCATATCGGACTTATAATCGCCATGATACCGGTTTGAATACACAAAATCATATCCTCTATATCTTGACTTCATTTTGTCATAACTTAAGGAAAGAGAATGTTTATCAGTAAAATCATAAGCAAATTTCACTCCGTCCGATAAGGTATGGGTGTGCCCGGGCCATAGCCTTCCGTCACCGGATTTGGTATCACCTATCAGCAGTTTGTCATAATAGGCCATGTAGGAAAACTTCCCTACTCTCCCCATAGTGGTCAGCTTATATATTTCCCGTCCGCCGGTTCCTCTGGCTATATCCACGGTCGTTTTCTTTTCCCCGGGATTCTTGGTGATGATATTGATCACACCGCCTTTGGCGCCACTTCCATACAACGCGCCGGCACTGCCGCGCAGCACTTCGATACGTTCGACATTGTCCATATTATTCAGCAGAGAAGAATACATATACCCTGAATTATTCGCGCCGTTGAAATCGGTTACACGTACGCCGTCCACAAGCAGTATAATATCCTTGCTTCCATTAATCCGGATCCCGCTTAAATTGGCATTCAATCCATTTCCGCCATAATTCAGATACTGTGTCCCCGGAACTGTACGCAGCGCATCTTCCACGGTATTCAGATGGAGTTTTTCAATCTGCCGGCTCGTAACTACACTGATATCGGCCCTGGCATCCACCAAATTTTCATTCATGCGATTCGCTGTGACAACAACGGGCGCCATCTCAAAAACATACTCCTCTGCCAGCGAAGGGTATGCCATGCTTCCGGTTAAAACTGCTGCAGCCGCCATTACCAATGTCTTCTTCATCCTGATTCTCCTCATAACTAAAAGAATATAAAACAGATATGCGCCGCTTCCGCGGCATTTCCCCGCACACAAAAAATTTATTTTTAATTTTTAACTTATGGTACGCTCATACCATAAATTTATAAAACGAGACATAAGAAAGATACATAGAAGACTTCTGCCATACCAAAAATACAGCACCAGCTTCCTATGCATTAACTCATGCCTCGCAAGTTACGCCAATCTCATAGAAAGCAGGTGGCACTCTGACTCAGTTCCTCATCCTGCGGCCCCTCTGTGAAAGGCTTGCAGCCGCAAAACTCCCTCTACAGTTGCGGGACAGTTCCGGATTCTAACCGGATTCCCCACGACTGCTTTCCTTATATAATTTTGTGTGATTCCTACATGCAGAATATAAGGGTTAAATTCTTAATGTTTAAACCCATTTGCTTTAAGAATACCCACTTTTATAATATCACTATGCCATATTTTTTACAATATACAGCTAATATTTCTATCACTTGGTGACAATACATAATTTATTTATTCCTTAATAGTAAGGATCTGTAATCAAAATCAAGTTTTATACAACACCGCTATTGTACTTGAATGTGCTGTATAACAGAATATAAGATTCCCGATTTTGAAAACCAAGCTGTATTCTTCGGTTTCAATTCCTTATTCCCAATGTTCATACATTCATCAAAAAAGAGCTGTGGGAACAAGAAATCATTCACAACTCTCTTTTAATCATCGGTCTGTAAAATTTTTTGAAATACCAAATCTTTGTAACATGGGACAGAAAATGCTTTATGCCGGATTGATCATTCCGCATATCGTATCTGCTTTTTATTTTCCTATCCCGCTTTTTTTATCCCACCATCTTCGCATTCTTATATTCTTCAGGAATCGCAAGCCCCAAAGTTTCCGCCGATTTCTTATTGATGATGACTTCCAGCACTTCAGGATCCTCTACGGCAGTATCCTGTGTTTTGATTTTCCCGTCAAGCACATCCGCCGCCATGTGTCCTGCCTGTACACCAGACTTGTAGAAATCTACGGAGAGCGAGCCGAGCGCGCCGTCTTTCGCCATGCTGTCCGCACCTACGAATACGGGAATCTTCGCGGGATCCGTCACCTTGACCAAAGTGGGAATGGAAGAAGCGATCACGTTATCCGTGGGAACATAGATGAAATCCACCTGCCCTACCATGGATTCCGCTGCCTGCTGAATATCATTAACGGAAGAAACGGTCCGTTCCACCACAGTAAGGCCGAGGGACGCCGCATGGGCTTTCGCCTGGTCTGCCTGGATCTGGCTGTTCACTTCGCTGGAGGAATAAATCAGTCCAAGACGTTTCGCCGCGGGAAGGAACTTAAGTCCCATATCCACCTGCTTCTCCACAGGGCCGCGGTCATTGACGCCGGTCACGTTCGTTTCCGGCCGGCTGTTCGATTTTACCAGTTTCGCCGTTTCAAAATCAGTAATGGCGCACCCGATAATGGGCAGGTCATGAATTTCATTGGCTACCGCCTGTGCGGCAGGTGTGGAAATCGCGCAGATAAGATCAGGACGATTGGACTTGAAACGGGACGCAATAGTCTTTAAATTTGACTGGTCTCCCTGGGCATTCTGCTGGTCTACTGAAATTTTGTCCGCTCCGTAGCCCCTTTCCTTCAAGCCGTCAAGGAATCCTTGATTGGCCGCATCAAGAGAACCATGCTGCATCACCTGCACCACAGCAATCTGTTTCTTCCCGTCAGTCGTCTTCTTCTCTCCGCCACTGTTTCCTCCGCAGCCATAGAGCAAAGCTGTTGCCACCACTGCCGCTGCCGTAATTTTCATCCATTTTTTCATTTGAGAGCCCTCTCTTTCTACTGCACTTCTATCCTATAAAAAATGTCCCCTGCCAATTGCAAGGGACGACGGGACTCATCGCGGTACCACCCTGTTTATCTGATGAAAAACAAAAAAGGCGGCACCCAAGGGACGGATATTCCGTGGTACCACCCTACTTCATCAGATCAACTCTCAGCTGCTTAACGTGAGCCACTCCGGCAATGCCTACTGTTATTTCAGCAAAGCAGTTCAGGAAAGAACTTCGACTTCCTGCCCGCACCGATTTTCACCATCCATCGGTTCTCTGCGCCGGGAAAGGAAATTTACTTTTTTCCGTCAACACTTTTAAATATTGTGATTATTTTAGCGAATGAGGATTTCCTTGTCAATAGTTTTAAAAAAATATTTTAAATTTGAGCGACCCTCTTTCTTTAGCAAATGGCAGCAGTCACAGGACTGACAGGGATGGTAAGCTGCCATCCGGGTAATAGATTCTTCACTCTGTGCCATATTGCTGCCTTCCCTTATTCCCACAAAGCATTCCTCTGTCCGCTCTGAATGACGATTTTGGGAAAGCTCGTCACTAACAATGGGGAACGGAAAGCGTCATAATGACGAAGAACGAAAAGCGTCATCCTGAGCATGAGCGAAGGATCTATAGCCGCAGTGAGGAAAACGGTAATACGTCAGCAGAAGTAATAGATTCTTCACTCTGTGCCACTATCCCGTTTCCCGTCTTTCTCGAACAGCATTTTTGCCACCGTTCAGAATGACGATTGAAGGAAAGGGCGTCACTAGTGATGGGGAACGGGAAATGTCATAATGAGAATGCTCGCTGCCGGTACATGTTCACCGGGCAGTTTCAAAAGAAAAACACCGCCCCTCTAAAGACGATGTTTTCTTTCTATTCCTTATTTCAATACACCGATTTCCCTATAGTATCTTTCAGCGCCGGGATGGAGCGGCACACCTGCGATATCTTTCACCGCATCTTCCGGCTTGAGGCCTTTCAGATTCTTCTGTGCCTGCCCCATTTCATCGATATGTTCCCAGAAAGCTTTCGTCAGATTATACACCACATCTTCCGGCATATCCCCGCGGGTGAACATAACCATTTTAACCGCCGTGGTATGGACGTCTCTGTCCTGATTCGGATAGGTCCCCGCCTTGATAGTATAACTTGCATACCAGGGATATTTCGCTTTCAGTTCTTTCACGAGCTGATCATCAATATCTACCAGGTGCGCGCCGCCGGTCAAAGCCTGGGTGACGGCGGAAGCAGGAGCGCCGCTCATGATCCACGCACCGTCAATGGAGCCGTTTTGGAGCATATCGGCAGCATCGGTAAAGGTAATGTACTCCGCCTGGATGTCATCAGGAAATTTCAGTCCCGCCGCGGTGAAGTGGGCATTACTTTCGTTATATACGGAAGAGCCTGCCGATGCCACGGCAAAATGCTTTCCTTTTACATCAGCCAAAGTCTGAATGCCCGACTTGGCAGTGACCACCACCTGGTTCGGATTCATGTAAAGACCGGCAATCACTTTCAAATCTTTATAAGGATGATCTTTGAAACTGTCCGTCCCGTTGAGACATTGGTACACATTGCTGGAAATAGCGATGGACACCTGCGCTTCGCCGTCGGAGACCATATTCAGGTTGGCAATTCCGCCTGCGGAAGCCTGGCTCGCTGCCTGCACACCGGGAACGTTATTGTTCCACATATTGGTGATTGCCGCCCCCACCGCATACAGGGCACCTGACGCGCCGGCCGTCGGAAAATTAATTTTCACCGTCTGCGCTGCCGGCTGTGATGACGGCGCCGATGCTTTCTTTTCTCCGCCACAGCCTGCTATCATCCCTGCTGCGGCTAAAGCCGCCAGTGAAACTGCCGCCGCTTTTTTCAAATGCTTCATGTTCATTTTTCCATCCTCCCATGCTGCAGAAAATAAATGATTATCATAAGTATACCCCTGTGTCAGGGGAAATCAAGTTTCTTTTCTCCGCCGCAGGAACTGGAATCCTATAACCGCGGCAATCCCTGCAAATCCGGCAAAGTCTGTCATCGTTCCGGGAAAAAGGAGAAGCGGCGAAGCAATGAAAAGTACAATCCGTTCCGCCCATCCGCACTTGCATAGAATCCAGCCTTCCAATGCGCCGACGAGGGCAAACGTCCCCACCGCCGCGCTGAAAACAGCCCAAAGGGTTTCCACTGCGGCCGCCGCCGGATCGACACCGATGAGAAGAACGGGATTATCCAAAAAAAAGAAAGGAATAATAAAACCGATAAGCCCGAGACGCACCGCCATAAGTCCCGTCTTTGTCTGATCAGAACCGGCAATCCCAGACGCCACATAGGCTGACATGGCCACAGGCGGCGTGATATTGGAAAGGCAGGCATAAATCAGGCAAAACATGTGGGCGATAAGCGGCAGCACCCCCGCCTTGATAAGGACAGGAACAGCAACCGCCTGGACAATGACATACGCCGCAACGCCGGGAACGCCCATCCCCAGAATAGCGGACATGATCATGACAAGGAAACCGGCAAGGTATACATTATTATCCTGCAGAAGAGACAAAATAAGGTAGCCCATGTTCAGTCCCATGGATGTCAGTGTGACTGTACCGATAATGACGCCGATGATGACGCAGCACACCCCTACGGAAACGGCGCTCCGCGCCCCCTCAATAACAGCGGCAATAATCTTATCTCCTGTCATTCTTGTTTCTTTACGGAGCCAGCTTGCCGCCACAGTGATAAAAATGGAAATAACGGCTGCATAAAGCGGCGTGAATCCCGTAAACATCAGCCCGATAAGGCTCACCAGGGGAAGGACAAGATGTCCCTGTTCTTTTATCACCGACAATGCATCGGGAATATTTTCCCTGGCGATTCCCGAAAGTCCGAGCCGCTTCGCTTCAAAATGAACCGCCAGAAGCAGGCCGATATAGTAGAGCAATGCCGGTGTGACAGCTGCCAGTGCCACATAGGTGTAGGACAGGTTTAAAAACTCCGCCATGACAAAACCGACCGCCCCCATAATCGGCGGCGTAAACTGTCCGCCGGTAGAGGCCACCGCTTCTACGGCGCCTGCAAATTCGCTTTTATACCCTGTCCGTTTCATGAGCGGAATCGTAATCGTTCCTGTCGTCGCCACATTGGCAATGGCGGAACCGTTAATCATCCCCATAAGGCCCGACGCGATGACCGCCACCTTCGCGGGGCCGCCGGAAGTCGTTCCTACAAGGGTAAGCGAAAAATCATTAATGAATTTAGAAAAGCCCGAATATTTCAGAAACGCGCCAAAAACAACAAAAAGAAATATATAAGTCGCCGAAACGCCGATGCCCGTGCCGAGAATGCCCTGCGTTCCCCAGAATTGGGTAATCAGCACGCGCTTCAAAGTGAAACCGTTATGACCGAGATAGCCGGGCAGGTACGCGCCGAACCAATTATACGCAAGAAAAATTCCCGCAAGTACCGCCAGATTTCCCGATGCCCGCCGGGCCGCTTCAAAAACACAAACCACCGCGACTAAGGCAATGGCTGCCTCCATATCGGAAATACGTCCTCCCGTCCGGGCGATACGGGTATAATTCAAAATGAGATAAAGGAGACTGCCTGCGGAACAAAGGATAAACGCCACGTCCCAAAGGGGCGGAAGCTTTCTTTTCCGCGTTTCTTTTTTAAACGTCGGAAATAATAAAAATGTAAAAACAAGAAGAAAGATACAGTGGATCGCCCGCAGATTGACGGCACTGATTGCTCCGATGGTCGTGAAATACAGCTGGAATGCCGTCCACACGCACAGCAGTACGGCTACCGCCCTGCCTAACGGTCCCGTATATGTCCTCATACGGGAGTCCGCTTCCTTCTCCTCAAGTATTTTCTGCGCTTTTGCATCAAGTTCTTTTTTTGCTTCCAACGCTTCTTCCAGCTTTACGCCGGACTGATGTTCATCCATTCCGATTCCTCCTGCACTGCTGTCCTTCCTGTGTCTGCAACATCCTGCCATGATCGTCTTGTCAGATATCTTAACGCAGTACCGGCCGGCAGTCAACAGCAGAAATACTCTCTTTCCATGCAAGGGATACACGGAGTTCTTATGAAACAGATAAGCGGAATTTCCCACGAAAAAATCACCGCCCCTTTCGAGACGATGATTCCCTCTTTTCCTTACCTGCTTTCAAAGAATGCCTTGTACGCCAGGTACGTTTCGTAAGCGTCCGCCTTGGACAGCAGGTCGCAGGGAGCGTGCATGGACAGCATGGACGTGCCGCAGTCTACCACTTCCACGCCCCAGTTCGCCATCATGAAAGCAATTGTTCCGCCGCCGCCCTGGTCGACCTTTCCCAGTTCGCCGATTTGCCAGCATACACCGGCATCATTAAAGATTTTTCTGACCTTCTGCAAAAATTCCGCATTGGCATCATTGCTGCCTGACTTGCCGCGGGAACCGCCGTACTTGGTCAGGTTAATCCCGTATCCCAGGAAAGACGCATTGTCTTTTTCAGAAACTTCCGGGAACATGGGATCAAGACAGGAATTCACATCGGCGGAAAGCATCTCGCTGTTTTCCATGGTTTCATAGAAATCAAGAAGGCTTCCCTGTCCCTGCAGCGCAAGGAGTTTCATTACAAATTTCACGAAATAGGAAGATTCCATGCCCGTATTTCCATAAGATCCGATTTCTTCCTTATCCGTAAGAAGAGCGGCCTGGGTCTTCACACCGGGTTTTGCGTCCAGGATGGCTTCCAGATTCGCGTAGGAACATACGCGGTCGTCCTGCCCGTAAGAAGCGATGAGGGACCGGTCAAATCCGACGTCGCGGCTCTTTGTGGCGGGAACAAGTTCCAATTCAGCGGCGGCGAAGTCTTCCTCTTCGATCCCGTATTCTTTTTTCAAAAGCGCCATGATGGCATCTTTCGGTGTCTGCCCTTCTTCAGAATGAGTACCCGCGACAGCCTGGAGCTGTTCTCCGGTAATCCCTTCCGCCAGAGTCTTTTTCATCTGGTCCTGTGCCATATGGATAAGCAGGTCGGATACATAAAAAACGGGGTCGCTGTCTTTCAGTCCGATATTGATATCCACTTTTTTACCGTCTTTTGTGAATACCACGCCGATGAGCGCCAGCGGAATGCAGGTCCACTGGTATTTCTTAATCCCGCCGTAGTAGTGGGTACGGAAGTACACAATGCCGTCCTGTTCATGAACCGGATTGGCTTTCAGATCCAGACGGGGCGAATCAATATGGGATCCCACGATTTTGATGCCTTCATGGACGGGTTCTTTCCCAATCACCGCCAAAATAACGGATTTATCTTTCTGGTTCCAATATACCTTGTCTCCCGCTTTGAGCGACTTCATGATATAGACAGGTTTAAATCCCTTTTCTTCCGCACGGCGGATAATTTCCGCTGCCGCCAGTCTTTCCGTGCGTGCCGTATCAAGGAACGCCTTGTATTTTTCACCGTATGCCATGGCGGCCTTGCGCTCACGGGCATTCATCCGCTGCCAGACGGATTTGCTTCTGCTGTATGTTTCTTTCATTTCTGCCTCCTAAAAGAGAATTATTTTCACATAGGTACAGTATAAAACTTTTTCTCCCTCCCCGCAAACCGCGGCAGGAAGGAAATCCCGCTTCTTCAGTCTCCGGGAAATACCCTGCGCAGGAAGTACGTCAGTCCCATAAAAACAGCCATCACCACGAAAAGCAGGGGATACGCAATGACCAGAAGATAAACGGAAGCGTCCAAACTTGACATAGTTTCTCCTTTATGACAAAACGGGAATAAGAGCAAGCACAAGGCCGCCGGCGACGACGGAAGCGACCTGTCCCGCCACATTGACGCCCATGGCGTGCTGGATGATGAAATTGGAAGGATCTTCTTTCAAAGCCATCTTGGCAACAACGCGCCCCGACATGGGGAACGCGGAAATACCACAGGCGCCAATCATGGGATTCAGTTTTTGCTTGAGGAAGAGATTTGCCAGCTTTGCAAAAAGCACGCCGCCCACCGTATCGAAAATAAACGCCGCCGCACCGAGGATAAGGATTTTCAGGACATCAAATGTCAGGATATTTTCCGCCGTCATCGTAGCGCCTACCGTAATACCGAGAAAGAGTGTCACCAGATTGGCGAGTTCATTCTGTGCCGTACTTGCCAGAGAATCCACAACGCCCGATACTTTCAGCATATTGCCGAACATGAGCGCGCCGATGAGCGGTACGGAAATAGGAGCCAGAATACCTGCAAAAAGCACCACCATAAAGGGGAAAAGGAAACGTGCTGTCCATGACACGGGTTTCTCTTCTTTATATGCCATGCGGATACGTCTTTCACGCTTTGTCGTCAGCAGTCTGATAATGGGCGGCTGGATAATCGGGACAAGGGACATATAGCAGAATGCCGTCACCGTGAGGGGCGCCAGAAGTTCCGTGGCAAATTTCTGCGCCACAAAAATCGTCGTCGGACCGTCCGCCGCGCCGATGATGCCAATCGCCGCCGCCTGGTTGAAAGGAAATCCAAAAGCTGATGCCAGAAGCGCCGCTGCAAAAATACCTAAATGGGCCGCTGCCGCAAAAAGCATGACATAAGGCTGTCGGATAAGCGGCGTAAAATCACACATCGCGCCTACCGCCACAAAAATCATGACAGGAAACAGCTCATTGGCAATTCCCGCTTCATAAAGAACCTGCAAAAAGCCCGGCTCCCCGCCTCCCACAGGGATAACGGCAAAATGCCCCGGTATATTTGCCAATATACAGCCCACTCCCATAGGAAAGAGAAGCACCGGCTCATAATCCTTTTTCACTCCGAGCCAGATCAGAATCCCGCCGATGGCGAACATAGTCCAGACAGCGGGATCCGACATCTCCATAACCCCTGCAAAAAGTTCCTTAAAAATTGTTTCCGTGCTTGTCATAAATCTCTCCCCGCAAATAAACAGCCTTACAAAAAACGGACCCGGAAAATACCAGGTCCGATACTATTTCCTGCCCCTGTGCCATACGCAGAAAACATATTTACTTAATAAGGAAAAACAAGGCTTACACATGATAGCCGAGTACCGGAAGAATCATAAAGATAAGCAGCGCCCACACAATACCCGCCCCGATGAAAATACCTGCCGTAATGGCAAAGCCCATCTTGGAACGGGGGACGCCGAGCAGGCTGAAATTCCCAAACCAGCCGCGGCGGACCATGAACCCGTTGTCACTGCGCTGTCTGAACCAGACCAGCTTTTTTTGAGGGTCAATATTGTATGCCACGAGAATGGCAATGACTGTCGCTACCAGCCAATAAATGAGGAAACGAGCGGCATTGAAGTCCTTGACGCCGGACAAATCAATCATCTGCATATTTTTACCCTGCCTTTTAAGTATAACTGCTTTACCAATTTATATATTATACCGCAAGGCACGGTTTAGTCAAAAATATTTCTTAAAATTATAAAACGCCGGACAAATAACCGTAGCCTTCTTTTTCCATATCCGCTTCGGGAATGAACCGGATCGCCAAGCTGTTGATGCAGTACCGGAGACCGCCTCTGTCCCGGGGACCGTCATCAAACACATGCCCCAAATGAGATTCTCCCATACGGCTCCGCACTTCTGTACGCCGCATATTATAGCTCAGGTCTTCTTTGTAATTCACCACATCGGCAGAAATCGGTTTCGTGAAACTCGGCCAGCCGCAGCCCGACTCGAACTTGTCACGGGAGGAAAAGAGCGGCTCTCCCGTCGCCACATCTACATAAATGCCGCGGTCAAATTTATCGAAATATTCATTGGAAAAAGCTCTTTCCGTCATGCCTTCCTGCGTGACAGCATATTGATCTGCCGTTAAAAGGCTGCGGAGGGTTTCCTCGTCAGGCTTCGGATACAGGGAGCCGTCAATCACGGGATCCGCCGCCCTGCTTACATCGATATGGCAGTAACCGCCGGGGTTCTTCTTTAAATAATCCTGATGGTACTCTTCCGCCGGCACAAAATGACGGAGCGGTTCCACCTCGATAGCGATTTTACCGGAAAGGGATTTCTGCTTTTCATCAAGTACTTCCCGAGCCACCGCCCCTTCTTCATCAGTGGTGTAATAAATGCCCGTCCGATACTGGCGCCCGCGGTCATTTCCCTGACGGTTCACACTTGTAGGATCCACCACCCGGAGGTAGTAAAGCAGCAGATCCCTGTAGGAAACTTTGGAAGCATCATAAGAAATATGAACCGTTTCCGCGTGATCTGTCTGCCCTATATGTTCGTAATCCGTCTTGTCCGTTTTCCCGTTGGCATAACCGGAAACCACGTCCACTACGCCGTCCACACGGGAAAAATATTCCTCCAGTCCCCAGAAACAGCCTCCCGCCAGGTACATATCCCGTAAATTTTCCTTATTCACTGTTTTCACCGCCATTTCTTTCTTCATACTTTCTTCAAGGCTTACCCCCACAGGCGCTTTTTCCCCGCTGCCTGAAGATGGAGTCATTGCCATCGAATACCAGCCGAAACCGGCTGCCGCAATGATCGCAAGACTTCCTAAAATTCCTGCCGTTCTCATCATAATCCTCCTTTACGAAATCCCCTTCATCTCCATGGCAAGCGATTCTTTGCTCATATGTCCCGGACGGAGCATCTTTACATTTCCTTCCGTATCGATCAGAGCCGCCGACGGATAGAAACGGATACCGTATTTCTTTGTCACCGCGCCGCCTTCGTCAAGAAGCACGGGGAGATTATTATAGCCGAGACCTTTATACCATTTTACGAAATCCTCTTTTTTCATTTCACCGCCAAATCCGGGCGCCACAACGGAAAGAACGACAAAATCCTTATCGTCACTTCCCGCCAGCATATCCGTATCAGCCAGCGTAGCCATACATACAGAACACCAGGAAGCCCAGAACTTGATATACACCTTTTTCCCCCTGTAATCGGAAAGTCTGTGTTCCTTTCCATTTACATCGGTCAGCATGAAATCCGCATCCTTTGCATCCATAAAATTCTGTGTGCGGCCGGCTGCCTTTTCCTGCTGCATCGCCGCGGGGCGGGCCATGTCATTTGCATCCGCATTCATACCGGATCCGCATCCCGCCAGAATCCCTGCCAAAACGGCTGTTGCCGCAAACGCTCCAAACTTTTTATAAGAAATTTTCATCATGATAAACCTCCTGTTTACAAATCTGTGAAATATTTCAAGAAATAACTGCCGCCAGCATATCCAGCTTGCCAAGCATAAGCAGGATCCCCATAAGAATGATCAGCACGCCGCCAATCTTTTTCAGCAAGACCATATGGCGCTTCACGTGACTGCTGTACTTCAAAAGCCAGGAAGATGCCACTGCCAGAATCAGGAAAGGGACCGCCATCCCCGCAGCGTACACCGCCATCAAAAGACCGCCATACAGAGCGCTTCCATTTTCAGAAGCCACCACAGCAAGCACCGCCCCCAGCACAGGTCCCACACAGGGCGTCCAGCCGAAGCTGAAAGTCAGCCCCAGAAGAAACGCGCCGAGAATACCGCCTTGACGCTTCCCGTCCAGCTCGATCTTCTTCTGCCGCTGGAGAAAATTAATATTAATCAGCTCCATCTGATGCAGCCCGAGAAGTATGACGATACCACCCATGACATACGGCGTATAGGGATGATAAAAAATGTGGCTGAAAAAACCGGTCCCAAACCCGAGACTGAAAAATACCGTCGATAGTCCCGTAATAAAGAAAACAGTTTTTACCAGCGGAGATACATATACCTTCAGTCCGAAAAAAGAAAACGACCTCGTCCCGGGATCCTCCGCCAGCTTTCCCAAGTAAACCGGAAGAAGGGGAAATACACAGGGCGAAAAGAAGGACAGCACACCGGCCAGAAAAACAGCACCTGCAAATAAATTATTGATTCCTTCCTGCATAAAGCACATCCTTTCATTAATAGATAAAAATAAATATGAGAATCTATATCATATTTACTTTTATCTATATAATATTTTATCTTTCTTCAAATTGCAATATTTTATCTATACGCCTTTATGACACTTATATGATATTTTTATATGAATAAAAATCGATTTAATAATCAAAAACGGAATACGCAGAAAAATATTGGTCAACCATGCCTTGAATACCGTTTTCGGCAGGTATACCGCTTAGTGTCATCAGAGCTATGCAGAGGACAGTATCTGTATTTATGACCCTCTCCTTGCCTGTCATCCTTGCAAAATCAAAGCAGGAATAACTGTTCCGTATAGGCAGTCGATTTATCGAATTCAGATAGTCAATCGCTATTAGCAGCTAGCAGCTAAGAGCTGGAAGCTAAGAGCGACAGCGAAGGATCTGTTACCGTGGTGAGGGAAGCCGTAAGCTTGTCACCAGAGGCATAGATTCTTCGCTCTGTGTCACTGTCCCGTTTCCCATCTTTCCCACACGGCATTCTTACCTCCGTTCTGAATGACGATTTTGGGAAAGCACGTCACTAACGATGGGGAATGGAAAACGTCATGATGACGGAGAACGAAAGGCGTCATCCAAAGCGAATGCTAAGGATCTATACCTGTGGTGAGGAAAATTGGTAAGGCGTCATCCTGAACGAATGTGAAGGATCTGTTACCGTGGTGAGGAAAGCCGTAAGCTGTCACCAGAGTCATAGACTCTTCACTCTGTTTCACTATTCCATTTCCCGTTTTTCTCACAAAGCATTCTTACCTCCACCCCTAAATGACATTTTACGGAAAAGTGAATCTTTTCTGTTTTTTTATTAGCTGATTTCCGGCTTCCGCCAATCATCCAAAGCGTCAGCAAAGGAGCTATCACGCTAAAGCTTTGAGGACGAAAGGATCGGCGCCCCGTCACTCCAACCGTCCCATTCCCCAATTCCTTTTCAAAATTTACACAGCAAAAAACGCCCCCGTAAAGGAGCGTTTTCGTTTTAATTCAACCAGACGAATCAGTTATACTGATCAGCCTCCGAACTGTGCCAGCATGGTGCCTGCTGCTACGGCAGTGCCGATAACCCCTGCTACGTTCGGACCCATCGCCTGCATCAGCAGGTAGTTGGACGGGTTGTCTTTCAGACCGACTATCTGGGATACACGTGCTGCCATCGGTACAGCCGATACGCCTGCCGAACCGATGAGCGGGTTGATCTTGTTGCCCGAAGCAATTCTCATGATCTGTCCGAAGAGGACGCCGCCTGCCGTGCCTGCCGCAAAGGCAATCAGACCGAGCACGATGATTTCAATCGTTTCCAGACGGAGGAATTTGTCGCCGGACATTGTCAAGCCTGTGCCTGTCGCCAGGAAGATGGTGACGATATTGATCAGCGCATTCTGCGCGGTGTCGGAAAGTCTTGCCGTTACTCCGGATACTTCGAACAGGTTCCCCATGCACAGGCAGCCCATCAGTGCCGCTACCGGAGGCAGAAGCAGAGATACGACGATGGCTACGACAATCGGGAATACCACCTTTTCAAAGTGGCTTACCGGACGAAGGTTGACCATCTTGATCTTTCTCTGTTCCTTGGTCGTCATCAGCTTCATAATCGGGGGCTGGATGAGCGGAACCAGGGACATATAGCTGTATGCCGCCACGGCAATAGCGCCTAAGAGATGCGGTGCCAGCTTGGATGTCAGGTAAATCGCGGTCGGGCCGTCAGCACCGCCGATGATGCCAATGGATGCCGCTTCCTGCACATTGAAGCCGAGCATCATAGCACCTGCCAGCGCAACGAATACGCCGATCTGGGCAGCTGCGCCAAGAAGCATGGTCTTTGGGTTTGCAATAAGCGGTGCGAAATCCGTCATGGCGCCTACCCCCATGAAAATAAGGGGCGGGAAAATTTCATACTTGATCCCGAATCCGATGGCCATCATGACGCCCATTTCATCTTCAAACCCGGTATTCGGGAAGTTGGCCATGATGCAGCCGAACGCGATTGGGAGCAGCAGCAAAGGTTCATATTCCTTCGCAATTGATAAATAAAGTAAAACAAGTCCTACTAAAATCATGACACAGTTTTCCCAGGTCAGTGCGGCAAAGCCGGAATCTGTCCATACGGAAACAAGTGCTCTCATAAAACCATCCATTTTATACCTCCTATTAGGTTAATCATATTTAATTTATTCTTATTTTTTCTTTTTTGTCGGGTCAACGACATGGATCAATTCAATAACGAAAGCCAGAAAAATAAGAACGGCAAATACGATAACCATGTTAGTGATACAAATGGAAAGTGGGCCTGGAGTATCCATGAATAAAATCCACCTTTCTCTTCTCATATCCGTTTATACGAATACAAATAGATAAAATTAATCAAATTTCTACTTTCAGTATGTAGACGGACAATAAGATTATGCTGGGAAAAACGGCCAGAAGATCGGAATAATGATAACCGACGCAATGAAAGTAACAATGCAGAGCGGAAGACCGACCTTCACATAGTCATTAAACGTAAAACCGCCCGGTCCCAGTACAAGAGTATTCGGAGGCGTTGCCATCGGTGTGGCAAATGCCATAGACGCTGCGATACCGATAGCCATCAGAACCGGTTTCGGGTCAGCACCGATGGACTGGGCAATGGAAATACCGATCGGTGCCAAAAGAGCTGCCGCAGCTGTGTTGGACATGAACTGGGTCAACACATTGGAAATTAGGTACAACACTGCGCACAAAACGACCGCATTCGGATGTTCACCCATTGAACCAACAACCGTATCGGCAATCAATTTTCCTGCTCCAGTTTTTTCCATAGCGGTGGCTACGGAGAGCATACCGGCAAACAGAAAGATCGTTACCCAGTCAATGCCCGCATAGGCTTCTTTTTCTTTCAGGCAGCCTGTGATAACGCAGAGGATAGCCCCGGTTACCGCCGCGGTCTGCAGTGGCAAAGTCTTCAAATCCAGAGCCATGCAAATAACTACACCAATCATGATCAGTCCTGAAATCCACATCTTTGTGGTGCTCTTCGGTTCGCTGTCTTCGCCAGAAGCGCCCGCTTCTTCGGCAGCAGCCCTGATAGCTTCTTCATCCATTTCTCCGGCAGCATTTGCAGGAAGCAGGTGACGGCCGATAAACAGGGTAAAGAAGAAGACAATAATAGACAGCGGAATGCCGATATAAGCAAATTCGAAGAATCCAAAAGTCGGCAGACCTGCTGCGGACAGAGCGCCTGTGACAATAACGTTTGGCGGGGTACCGATCATGGTGATGGTACCGCCTACGTTGGCAGCAATCGCCAGAGGCATCAGCTGACGAGACTGAGAAATTTTGGCTGCCTGGCAGATACCAATAACTACGGGCATAAGACAGGCTACTGTACCCGTATTGGAAGATACAGAAGACAAAATGATGGTAACGAGCATAACTGCGCCCATGAGTGGCACTTCTTTAGTACCCGCTTTTTTGACTACACCAAGACCAATCGCCTGAGCAAGACCAGTTCTGAACATAGCAGCGCCGATAACAAACATACCGCCAAAGAGTACCACGGTGGAGTTGGACAAACCGGCATAAACCTGTTTTGACGGCAGAACGCCCAAAATACCTAATGCAGTACAAGCTGCCATGGCTGTGACTGCTAAGGGAATCAGTTCGGTTACGAACAAGAAGCACGCTACTGCTAGGACGCACAGTGTGACAACGGCTGGATCCATAAAATTCACCTTCCTTAAAAATATCCCACAGCCTGATCGGATTCAGGTGCCTGACACAAATCAGAGTATGGGCATTTCCCGGAAACCTCGGAATTCATAATGATTGTAAATAAAATTAATGCTGTTTTCTCCATGAATTCCTTCTTCCGGAAAACGAACTGTATCCCCTCCTACTTCTCATGACCTCCTTTCTGGACAGTCCCGGGGCAGGACTCGCATTCATACATAGCCGCAAATACATTGCATTCTATGTAAAAGCACCTGTGGCTATTGTAATCAGTCAAATATAAATTTTCAATGAGTCTACAGCTGGAATCGTTTCGCAATATTTATCATTTCAATATATTTACTTTATATATTTTATTTATAATTTATATAAAGTATCTTGGAATATCTGTCATTCCGCTTTTAAACAGGAATTATATTTTTTCCGGAAATGCACAATATGTACTACGGTTATCCCTCCCATAATATATAGTCATCTATGTATTTTAATGTAAGTGGAACATAAATTATGTCCAGTAGTATTGCTTAGCATTCCCATTTAATCCTGCGGCCTTTTATATTCTTATCTTTAAATATGCCCGCCCCTGTTTTACGTAAATATTTCTTTTGTGAATTTTTGATTAGAAATAAAACTTCATGCTGCGGAAGATACTTTCCATTTCTTATCGGAAGAAAATACCCCGCAATAGAAAAACGCCCCATAAAGGAGCGTTTTCGTTTTAATTCAACCAGACGAATCAGTTATACTGATCAGCCTCCGAACTGTGCCAGCATGGTGCCTGCTGCTACGGCAGTGCCGATTACCCCTGCTACGTTCGGGCCCATCGCCTGCATCAGCAGGTAGTTGGACGGGTTGTCTTTCAATCCTACCACCTGGGATACACGCGCTGCCATCGGTACGGCCGATACGCCTGCCGATCCGATGAGCGGGTTGATCTTGTTGCCCGAAGCAATTCTCATGATCTGGCCAAAAACCACGCCGCCTGCTGTGCCTGCCGCAAAGGCAACCAACCCGAGGCAGATGATTTCAATCGTTTCCAGACGGAGGAATTTGTCGCCAGACATCGTCAAGCCTGTGCCTGTCGCCAGGAAAATGGTGACGATATTGATCAGCGCATTCTGCGCGGTGTCGGAAAGTCTTGCCGTTACTCCGGATACTTCGAACAGGTTCCCCATGCACAGGCAGCCCATCAGTGCCGCTACCGGAGGCAGAAGCAGAGATACGACGATGGCTACGACAATCGGGAATACCACCTTTTCAAAGTGGCTTACCGGACGAAGGTTGACCATCTTGATCTTTCTCTGTTCCTTGGTCGTCATCAGCTTCATAATCGGGGGCTGGATGAGCGGAACCAGGGACATATAGCTGTATGCCGCCACGGCAATAGCGCCTAAGAGATGCGGTGCCAGCTTGGATGTCAGGTAAATCGCGGTCGGGCCGTCAGCACCGCCGATGATGCCAATGGATGCCGCTTCCTGCACATTGAAGCCGAGCATCATAGCGCCTGCCAGCGCAACGAATACGCCGATCTGGGCAGCTGCGCCGAGAAGCATGGTCTTCGGGTTTGCGATAAGGGGACCGAAGTCGGTCATCGCGCCTACCCCCATGAAAATAAGGGGCGGGAAAATTTCATACTTAATCCCAAATCCGATGGCCATCATGACGCCCATTTCATCTTCAAACCCGGTATTCGGGAAGTTGGCCATGATGCAGCCGAACGCGATTGGGAGCAGCAGCAAAGGTTCATATTCCTTCGCAATTGATAAATAAAGTAAAACAAGTCCTACTAAAATCATGACACAGTTTTCCCAGGTCAGTGCGGCAAAGCCGGAATCTGTCCATACGGAAACAAGTGCTCTCATAAAACCATCCATTATTGTACCTCCTATACGGTATTTGTATTCACTAAGCTCTTACTTCTTATTTCTTTTTCTTGGTCGGATCCACCACGTGGATCAGTTCGATGACAAAAGCCAGAAAAATAAGAACACCAAATACGATAACCATGTTAGTGATACAAATGGAAAGTGGGCCTGGAGTATCCATGAATAAAATCCACCTTTCTAAATAGGAAGATGTGTCCTCCCCGGTTCACCCGAAGAGAACACTCCCCTGTAAAACCTATTGATTTGTGACCGTAATTTTAGAACGGCCAGAAAATCGGAATGATGATAACGCAGGCTACCAAGGAAATCAGGCACATCGGAACGCCGACCTTGACATAGTCATTGAAAGAGAATCCGCCCGGTCCCAGTACGAGGGTGTTCGGAGGCGTTGCCATCGGTGTGGCAAATGCCATGGAAGCCGCGATACCAAGCGCCATCAGAACCGGTTTCGGATCAGCGCCTACAGACTGGGCGATGGAAATACCAATCGGTGCCAGGAGCGCTGCCGATGCCGTATTGGACATGAACTGGGTCAGTACGTTGGAAATGAGGAACAGCACCGCTGTCAGCACATAGGGGTTCGGATTGTCACCCATCATACTTACAACAGCGTCAGCAATCATTTTCCCTGCGCCTGTCTTTTCCATAGCAGTAGCCACGGAAAGCATGCCGGCGAAGAGGAAAATGGTTACCCAGTCAATACCTGCATAGGCTTCTTTTTCTTTCAGGCAGCCTGTAATGACGCAGAGGATAGCACCGGTTACCGCCGCGGTGTGCAGCGGCAGATTCTTCAGCCCCAGAGCCATGCAGGCTACTACGCCCAGAAGGATGATGCCGGAAATCCACATCTTTGTTTTGCTCTTCGGAGCACTGTCGCCGGAAGCACCTGCTTCTTCGGCTGCCGCTTTTACCGCTTCTTCATCCATTTCACCGGCCTGCTTATCAGGAATGAAATGACGGCCGATAAACAGTGTGTATACAAGAATGATAATAGACAGCGGAATGCCGATATAAGCGAATTCGAAGAATCCGAAAGTCGGCAGACCTGCTGCGGACAGAGCACCTGTGACAATAACGTTTGGCGGGGTACCGATCATGGTGATGGTACCGCCTACGTTGGCAGCAATTGCCAGAGGCATGAGTTCTTTCGATGGAGAAATTTTAGCTGCCTGGCAGATACCGATAATAACCGGCATGAGGCAGGCTACTGTACCCGTATTGGAAGATACAGAAGAAAGAACGATGGTAACGAGCATGATTGCCGCCATGAGCGGAACCTGGTTGGTGCCCGCTTTCTTGACTACGGCGATGCCGATCGCTTCCGCAAGGCCTGTTTTAAACATAGCGGCGCCGATAACGAACATACCGCCGAAGAGAACTACGGTAGAATTGGACAAACCGGCATAAACCTGCTTTGACGGCAGGACGCCCAAAATACCTAATGCAGTACAAGCTGCCATAGCTGTGACTGCCAGCGGGATCAGTTCGGTAACGAACAGAAATGCCGCAACAGCGAGGACACACAGCGTGATAACGGCTGGATCCATAATTTCACCTTCCTTATAAACCTCCCATAATCTGATTTGAAACAGGTGTATATTCAAATCAAATCATGAATATTTTCCGGAAGACAATTCATATTTAATTGTTAAAAAAATGAATGCTGTTTACTTTATGAATTTGCCTTACGAAAAAATAAATAACAGCCTCCCTTTTACTCCACAGGCCTCCTTTCAAAACAGCCCCGGGACAGGACTTACACAAAATGCATAGCATGCGATGTATATGCCATTGCATACTGTTTGCATCAACACCTTGCCTGTATTGTATCTTTTATTCTCTGAACTTTCAACGATTCAGGAAATGGAAATGTTTTGCATTATTTATATATTAGACGTTTTTACTTTATATATTTTATTTTTAATTTATTATAAAGGGAATTTATCGTCTGATAAACCATACAAATTTAATTTTCACTTTCTGCATTTTTATTGCATAGCATACAATGGATATATCTGATAATACATAGTAATTTATCTATTTCCTGTTACGGCAAATGCATACTATTTACAATAGTACACTATGTAAATAATTTTACCTTTTTTCCTTTCCCGCCAGTCATATCCAAATACTTAAATTATGTGACTGCATATCATTACTATCCGTTTCTTCCAATCTTCATATTCAACAGATTAGATATGCATCGTCTGTCTTATCCATTTATTTCTTTTATAAAAGTTTAGTTAGAAAATAAATCTTTATACGAAAGCAGACATTTCCTTGCCCGCTTTACCTGCCTGCTTTGTGAAAATACAAATCGGGGATGTCTCTCCTTTCTTATACCCAGCATTTAATTAAGATTCAATAGAAAAACGCCCCGCAAAGGAGCGTTTTCATTTTGATTCAATCAGACTAATCAGCTACTAATCAGCCTCCGAACTGTGCCAGCATGGTGCCTGCCGCTACGGCAGTGCCGATAACCCCTGCTACGTTCGGGCCCATCGCCTGCATCAGCAGGTAGTTAGACGGGTTGTCTTTCAATCCTACCACCTGGGATACACGTGCTGCCATCGGTACAGCTGATACGCCTGCCGAACCGATGAGCGGGTTGATCTTGTTGCCCGAAGCAATTCTCATGATCTGTCCAAAGAGGACGCCGCCTGCCGTGCCTGCCGCAAAGGCAATCAACCCAAGGCAGATGATTTCAATCGTCTGGATTCTGAGGAATTTGTCGCCGGACATCGTTAATCCTGTGCCTGTTGCCAGGAAGATGGTAACGATATTGATCAGCGCATTCTGCGCGGTGTCGGAAAGTCTTGCCGTTACTCCGGATACTTCGAACAGGTTCCCCATGCACAGGCAGCCCATCAGTGCCGCTACCGGAGGCAGAAGCAGAGATACGACGATGGCTACGACAATCGGGAATACCACCTTTTCAAAGTGGCTTACCGGACGAAGGTTGACCATCTTGATCTTTCTCTGTTCCTTGGTCGTCATCAGCTTCATAATCGGGGGCTGGATGAGCGGAACCAGGGACATGTAACTGTATGCTGCCACGGCAATAGCACCTAAAAGATCAGGTGCCAGCTTGGACGCCAGATAAATCGCAGTCGGGCCGTCAGCACCGCCGATGATGCCGATAGCAGAAGCCTGCTGCACATTGAAGCCGAGCATCATAGCGCCTGCCAATGCAACGAATACGCCGATCTGGGCAGCTGCACCGAGAAGCATGGTCTTCGGGTTTGCCAACAGCGGACCGAAGTCGGTCATCGCGCCTACCCCCATGAAAATAAGGGGCGGGAAAATTT